>OOGD01000015.1_pt1 | contig 45507 bp, 36 predicted proteins | sample 1670381 | NCBI WGS metagenome assembly OOGD01 (sample SAMEA98146918, study PRJEB22522) | marine metagenome | biome: marine biome; feature: marine water body; material: sea ice | place: Arctic Ocean | collected 14-Sep-2015 | depth 1.3 m | reverse complement strand
AAGTAATGATGCGAGCGAATTTGGTATTAGGTATAACACCCAGTTTTAGTTTAGTCATAAAGTAATCTAAATAAGCGACCTTAAGTGGTCGCTTTTTTATTTGTTAGGAAAAGTAGTTAATTGTTTATGGGGATCGGTATTACTAATAGCCTGAGTTATCCATTCAAATAACGTTGTTTCGTCTGCACTACTTTTAATAACCTTATCAATCCTTTATCACCAAAGAACGCTATCTGGAAACGCTATCTGGACAGTCACATTAATTCAGCCCTTCTGACGAAGATAATGAAATAAACGTTTCTACCTCACTAATGCCGTGCTCAACTCATGTTGGTTTGACGAGTTGATTGGTTTGTTAATGTGGGTGATGAGATGGACGCTCCCTAATACGGCGTCAATGCGCCAAAATAGTATTTTCAACCAGACTATTTACATAGGGAACGTCCAAGATGAAGCTTCAAACAATTACTATCGATTTAGCAAAGAATGTATTTCAAGTATGCGGGGTGAATGAGCAGATAAAACCTCAGTTTAATAAGAAGTTAAAGCGCAATGAGTTACTCGACTTTATGCGCCAGCAGTCACCGACTGTGGTGGTCATGGAGGCTTGTTAATCATCTCATTACTGGGGGCGAGAAATAGCGAAATTAGGCCATGATACCAAGCTTATCCCTGCCCAACATGTCACGCCCTTTGTGCGAGGCAACAAGAATGACCACAATGATGCCTTTGCCATAGCAGAAGCCAGCCAACGAGCTCATATCCGCTTTGTTCCGGTGAAGTCTGAGCACCAACAGGAAATATCCTGCTTACATCGTATCCGTGAGCGACTTATCAAAAACAAAACAGCGATGAGTAATCAAGCTAGAGGGCTATTGAGTGAGTTTGGGGTAGTGTTTCCTTGTGGTCACAAAGCCCTGCTAAATGGGTTAACCAGTGTGATAGATAACCCTCAATACAGTCATCGACTACAAGATATGGTGATAGACATGTTGAGCGAATATGACATCACACTTAACCGTCTCAAAGGTATTGAAAAACAGTTAGGTGAATTTGTCGATGCAAGTGAAAGCGGAAAAATCCTACGCAGTATTCCTGGTATCGGTGTGATTAATGTTTCTGCGTTGTTAGCCGCCATCGACAAAGGCCAAGCATTTAATAACCCCAAGGAGTTTGCAGTGTAGTTAGGTCTGACGCCTAAACAACATGCATCGGGTAATATCAGTAAAATGGGCGGCATAACCAAGCGTGGAGACCGTTACTTACGTAAACAATTGATACACGGTGCGAGAGCCTTTGTCAGCCGAGCAGCAAAAAGCACAGACCCATTAGCTTTGTGGGCGTTGAAACTTCGTGCAACCAAACCGCTTAATAAAGTGGCAGTCGCCATGGCTCACCGTTTGGCTCGTTTAATCTGGATATTACTTTCTCGCCAAGAGCACTATCGCGTTACACCAGCCAACCTGAGCGCATAATATGAAACAGTTTACGTTATCCCAGTTTTGCTTAATTCCGTTGTGGACAAAGGCACCAAGCCTGTGTGGGTGTTATGGAAGGCAAGACTCGGGATAACACTTTTCACCCAACCCGCTTAGTCAGGATATGATGAAGAAAACGGTCTAGCCTACCTCATCAAAGCCAGAATAAGACAAGGATAATAATCCGAGTGGGTGTATTTTTAGGCGATAAGGTACGCGGTACCCGGCACGGACTTCATCAGAGGCCAGCGTTGATTAAACCAACGCTAATATAGAGCCTGAATATATGTCAGAACTAAGCCATTTTAAGACTGCCTTCAACACAACAGACAAGCGGTAATACAAGATTCAAAACGTCATTCATGCTGAAGATCAGCGCGAGGGATCTTAATTGACACGGACCTTCTCCTTCTAAAAATCGATATTAACTAAACATCGGTAATGTAATTGTGAACCGGGCACCATCATCGATGTTCTCAGCGATAATCGTTCCCTTCATATCACGAACAATGCCGTAACTGACAGACAGCCCCAAACCCGTTCCTTTGCCCATTTCCTTGGTCGTGTAGAACGGCTCGAAGATGCGGTGCAGAACATCGCTGGGAATACCCCCGCCATTATCCTGGACTGTAATATGGACAACTTTATCGCCTTCAAATACTCGCAATGTGATTTTCGCCCGATCTTCGCTTTCATCTATGGCATCTCGGGCATTAGTGAGGAGGTTCAAAATGACTTGCTCCATTTGAATGGCGTGGCCCAAAACATACGCACAGTCTTCCGCCAGCACCGTCCTAACCTCAATTCCAGCCAATCTCAATTGCTCACTCACAAGATCAAGCGCATTAACCACCACAACTCGAGGATCAATAGATCCAGGAAGTTCTGTCGCCTGCCGCCCGAACATCCGCATGTGATCGATAATTGTCGCCGCTCGTGCGGTCTGTTCCTCAATACGCAGCAGCTTATAGTTGAGGTATTCAGCGTCAGCAGTACCTTCAGACACTTTTCGGCGGCTATTCCCAGCGGCCATACGAATAACGTTCAGCGGCTGGTTCAATTCATGGGCGACTGACGTCGCCATTTCTCCTAATATTGCCAGTTTGGAAGATTGGATAAGATTGGCAGCAGCTTCTTTGCGCTCACTAATATTACGGATGAATCCGACGAACGCAGCTTTTTTTTCCGTCCCTATTACAACTTCGTATTTTTCAACAGCCACCTCGACCGGAAATTCATGTCCATCATGATGCAAAGCCTCTATTTCAAAACGCTGGCCAATCAGCGGCCCTTTACCTGTTTTAAGAAACATCTTTAAACCTTGACCATGCGCTTCACGATAACGATGCGGGATAATCAGATCCGCTAGAGCGATACCAAGAACCTGCCGCCTTTGGTAGCCAAAAATTCCTTCAGCGGCTGCATTAAAATCCATCACTGCGCCCTGCGCATTAATAATAATAATAGCGTCAAAAGCGGAATCCATCAGTGCCCTAAATCGAGCACCACTGTCCCGCTGACTTTTAGCTTCCGCGTCGAGGCGAGCATGCACAGTACCGAGATAATAGAAGGTAAAACCCAATACAAGCGGGGCCGTATCAACAATATAAATGATTGGATTATCTAAATGTATCAGAATAATGTTAGCAATTGTTGGCATCAAGCCTGAGCTAAACAGCTCAATAGCCCACGCCACTGCTAAAAAAACACAGCCGAAGATTGAACCTACCAAGGCATACTTTGCCTGGTACTTTATTTGAGCAATCGTAACCAGCCATAGTTTCAGGGGTGAGATCTTTGTCATCATAATTTTATTCCCTTGCCTCCAGCACAGAGGCAACTGTGTCTATCAGGCCATCAATATCCAACGATTTTTCAAAAAAAGATATGATGCTGTATCTACGTCGCTCCCTTCAACTTTAGAACTGACGGTTTTAACATTACAATAAACTTTATCTTTTGTCCCTCCTTAGTTTTAACCGCCTTGATTAAGTCGGAACCGGTTTTTTTCGGCGTATTTAAATCGAAGACGTTAAAGATGACGGCCGCCACAGTGCTGACCAATTCAACTCTAGCTTTGACGTCGCTAGCGCCAATGCACACGCAACCATTATCGGTTAACGTTTCTAATAAAAATTAACAAGACATCAGAATAAAATTAATAAGACACCCATGATAACGAATAGCCAAAAAAATAGTTTTTGTGATTTATTGCGATGGGTGTCTTTATAATTTAACAAAAATAGTTGGTTATAATGTGAAGCGAAGCAGAGCCTAACCAACTGCTTTTGTTCCGTTTGAAGTGCTTGTTAGCTTTGGTTATTAAAACAAGCCACAAGGTGACGTCGCTACATTTAACCAGCCGCCAGATTTCGCCTTTTCTACCTTTACTTCCTTCTTTGGGGTGCTTGTAACAACAACACAATCTCCGTTAAACAATACGAATGAGCGCGAAAATTCACGACCTGGACCACTTCGAAAGTTAACATCTCCGGCCACCCTAAGCTTATCGCCAACTGTGATCTCATCGTAATAACCAGTTTTAGTAACTTTCAATAAATAGAAATTTCCATCACTCGTTATTTTTCTATTTACGCCTACTTCGTAGTAAACATAGCCACTTACACCATAAACCGAGGCCACCATCGCTTCGAATGGTTTCCACAAAAATGAAGGCATCAATACGGCACAAATAGCTAGAATAGCAGCAAAAACACCAACTATTTTGGGTAAAATTTCTAGTTTATCTAGAATTTCCAAAGCAACTTTTTTAAATTCCATAGTTGTATCACCTAGTTAAGTTCAACGCCCCAGTAAGAGGCTAAAAATTGTTGACTAATAGTGCGGCACGAACGGCAGCTAACTTTTTTTAGTCCTGCTTTATTGCCTTATGTGTGCATCACACAGACAAGAAATGATTGTTATTCAGATACATCCACAGATTTTGAGATTAAAACAAATGGAATGGCTAGTGGACCAAAAATAGCTCCCATAATGCCCCAAAATCGTGCTTTAGCACCTCGATATTTTGCAATGTAATAGCAAATGAAAATGCTAAGTGCATGCAGAACTAATAATATAACCATCTGTTTTCTCTCTAAATAATAATACTGTGTATATTGTAAATTAATCAACCAACTTCAGGTACACATAACAATATTAATAACACGGGCTTTTGCCGTATAAATTTGACCTTATTCTATACGCAGTAACTAAGTTATTACAACATATAGATATTTCCAGATCTTAAATTTACCCTTCTGCTGAGATACGACAATTACCCGTGATCTTACATATATAAGGGTTTCTATAGAAGACTCTATCCGCTTATCAAGACACCCACTGTAACAAAACGATAAAGCATAATTAAATCAATACAATACGAAAAGTAGTACTGCGGAGAAGCAGTGGCGAAGCCATTAAAACTCTCAGTCGGCAAAGCCGATGCTTTTTGATCTACCCTCGACTCAAGGCTCACCGATTAACAGGTGAATTTTAAGGCAATCGCCATGGAAGGCGATTGAGTTTGTTGAGGGCGGCTTCCGCTTGCCGGGAGCAAGTGCAAACGACCTGCAAAATTTGCCTGATAATCGGATGAAGAGCATTGCCTGCTAACGGCATTTTTTGCTTACTTTTGCTGCTGTAGGCAAAAAGTAAGTTGGACAAAGGCGGCAGCCGCGCTGGATTCGTTTGAAACACTGCATGGATGCAGGTGAACGCAGTGAATGCTTGAAAACCGCAGCGCATAAAACGGCATGTCCACAAAACTAAAAACGAGCCTAAACTCGTTTCTTTAATCTAGTAAATCATTCAACTCTCAACGATAACAACACATCTGAGGTCTCAGATGACGTAGATTTCCTTTTCCATCCATAATTGTCACCTAGGTGATAAACAACACGCTTAAATTTCAATACTCTATGACCATTACAATCAATCACTTGGCGTCACTTCAAGTCAATAATAAACCGGTTATCAATAGGAATTTAACATGAGAGAAGCACTAATTATTTCAACCGCACGCACCCCCATTGGTAAAGCGTATCGCGGTGCCTTTAACATGACAACTGCCCCTACATTAGGCGGACATGCCATAAAACATGCTGTAGAGCGTGCCGGCATCGACGGCGCTGAAGTTGAAGATGTCATCATAGGTTGTGCGATGCAACAAGGCACAACAGGACTCAATATTGGCCGTTTGGCGGCATTGGCAGGTGGGCTACCGACGTCGGTGAGTGGCATGTCCATAGACCGACAATGTTCGTCAGGCTTGATGTCGATTGCTACCGCAGCCAAGCAAATTGTCCATGATGGAATGGATGTCACAATTGGTGCTGGACTAGAGTCAATTTCTCTCGTGCAAAACAAACATGTAAATACTCACATGGCGGTGGATAACGCGCTCGCGAATGTCCACAAGGACATTTATATGCCAATGTTACAAACGGCTGAAATCGTATCAGAGCGTTATGGTATTAGCCGTGAACGCCAAGATGAATATGGTTTATTAAGCCAACAAAGAACAGCCCAAGCTTATGCTGCAGGTTTTTATGACGCTGAACTGGCACCCATGTCCACCACCAAAGCAGTGATGAACAAAGAAACCAAAGAAGTCTCTTATGAACACGTCACTATTTCTGCAGATGAAGGGTTAAGAGCGACCACAATAGAAAGCTTGCAAGGCTTACGCACCGTTATCGATGGTGGCGTAATCACAGCGGGCAATGCTAGCCAACTATCTGACGGCGCATCGGCTTGCGTTTTAATGGAAGCTAAACTTGCACAGCAACGAGGATTAGAGCCGTTAGGGCGGTACGTAGGAATGACAGTAGCGGGGTGTCAACCTGACGAAATGGGTATTGGCCCAGTATTCGCGATCCCTAAATTACTCAAGCAACACGGTCTTAAGATTGACGATATCGGTTTATTTGAATTAAACGAAGCGTTTGCGACTCAGGTACTTTATTGCGCAGATAAATTGGAGATCCCCATGGACAGATTGAATGTGAACGGTGGGGCTATTTCTATCGGCCATCCTTACGGAATGAGTGGGGCACGCATGACTGGCCATGCACTGATTGAAGGTAAACGCCGTGGGGCCAAATATGTGGTGATTACCATGTGTGTTGGCGGTGGTATGGGTGCAGCTGGGTTATTTGAAGTGCTCTAGGTGCTCAAGGTACTTTAGGTAAACTAGGCAACCTAAATAATGTGAAATGATGGTCGGCATATCACTGTTATTTTAGACGTGATTAACTGACCATGCTTTTTTGTCTTTGATACAGATGTTAAATAAGAGATACAAATCATGACTCATACATTACTTTCAAACGCATTTTTGTTGGCTATCACTTTACAGAGCTTCGGGGCCATTGCATCTCAAGAGCCGCTACCTTCTTGGCATAATACGCAAAGTAAGCAGACCATCATGGCTTTTGTAAAGGAGGTGACAAATCCAAACTCAACTAATTTTGTTAAAAAAAGTGAGCGCATCGCCACATTTGATAACGACGGCACTTTATGGGCAGAACAACCCATCTATACCCAGTTACTTTTTGCTATTGAACGTATTGTTGCATTAGCGCCAAGTCACCCTGAATGGCAAAACAAAGAGCCCTTTGCTTCATTGCTCAAAGGCGATATTCCCGGAGCCCTAACCCAAAGTAAAACAGCGGTAAATGATATTGTTATGGCGGCTAATACCGGTATGGATAATGAGACCTATCATGCGCTGGTGTCGCAATGGATTAAAACAGCTAAACACCCCGTTACCCAGCGACCATTTACTAACATGGTGTACCAACCTATGTTGGAACTGATCCGCTTGTTGCAGCAAAACGGGTTTAAAACCTATATCGTTTCAGGTGGTGGTATTGCGTTTATTCGAGCTTGGTCTGAATCGGTTTATGGCATTCCCTCAGAACAGATTATAGGCAGTACCGTAAAAAGAACTTACGCATTACACAATAATAAAATGGTGATTGTTCGCCATCCTGAGATGGATTTTTATAACAACAACAGTCACAAAGTGATCGCCATCAATACCCACATTGGACGCCGTCCAATCGCTGCATTTGGTAACTCAGATGGCGACATGCACATGTTAGAATACGTATCGAAAGGAAAAGGGGCTCGCCTTAGTATGTTGATCCACCATACTGACAAAAAACGGGAATGGGCTTATGACCGACAATCTGAAATTGGAAAGCTCGATAAAGGGCTAGATAAAGCAGCCGAAAATAAGTGGACAATTGTTGATATGCGCAAAGACTGGAAGGTAATTTATCCCGAGCCAATCAAACCGAATTAATCATCTCGAACGATGCCATGTGCCTTAGACGCTTGCACTGTCTTAGCGTAAAACTAAAATCTGAAACTATTTCAAAACTATTTCAAAACTATTTTTAAACTGTTTAAAAACCATAAAGGGCACCTTAAAAAAGCCGACTTAAATACATTAAGTGTGACAAACCTGAGTAAGATTGAGTTCATGAGTTTTGGGGTCATCGCTTCAAAAGATAAAAAGGCTTATCGGAAGATAAGCCTTTTTATTGGTCATGCAGAAAGGTGAACTCTCATCCCGCGCTTTCTACACTTCCCACACTACACTTTCCACATTTCCCACATTTCCCACATTTCCGTACTTTCATTCTCCAGTATTGTTTAGATGAATATCATAGCCAATCTGGGTGTGTGTCAAAGCTCGCACTGTCTATATTTTTGACTAAGTTACCCCAATGATACGTTAGGGGTAATTCGCTGTTAAAGAAATACTTCATGGCTTGAATTTTACCGTTATAGAACTTTTCATCGTCGCCATGAGTGGCTCTGGCAAGTTTTTCGGTGGCTATTTCAGCTTGCCTTAACCATAACCAAGCAATGGTGACGTGGCCGAACATATTCAGATAACTGACTGAATTAGAAAAAACCAAATCGAGATTTTGTGTCTTGGAAGCGCCCATCACACTGGTTGTCACTTCCTTAATGTTATCTACCGCATTTTGTAATTCGACTGCATAAGTCTGTAAACTCTCAATCGATTTTGTACTTTTAGCAGTGAGCTGTATTTCGTTTAAAAACGCTTGATAACCTTTAAAGTCATTCATCGGTACTTTTCGGCAAAGTAAGTCTAATGACTGTATTCCAGTCGTACCCTCATGGATGGGATTAAGGCGATTGTCACGATAGAACATCTCGACTGGGTGTTCGTTAACATAACCATGCCCACCTAATACTTGAATGGCCAAATCATTGGATTTTGGTCCCCATTCTGACGGCCAACTTTTAATAATAGGTGTTAAGAAATCAAGTATCGTTGATGCGTGTTTTCGCTCACTCTCTGTGGGTGCTGTTTTTTCATCATCAACAAGTTGATGTCCATATAAACACAATGCGTATGCACCTTCAGAATACGCCTTTTGGGTCAGCAGCATTCGCCTAACATCGGGATGTTCAATAATGTTGACTGGAGGTGCTAACGGATCTTTTGAAGACAGTAAACGCCCTTGAGGACGGCCTTTGGCGTAGTCCAGAGAATATTGAAAACCAGTTAACGCAGTTAAAGCTGCACCAGTGCCTACCAAAATTCGGGCTTCGTTCATCATATGGAACATGTACATCAAGCCTTTATTTTCCTCGCCTACTAGATAAGCTTCAGCACCATCTTGTTCACCAAAACTTAACGCGGTTGACGTCTGCCCTCGCCCGCCCATTTTATGAAACAAACCGGACAAAGCGACTTCGTTTTGCTCGCCAACCTTGCCATCATCATTGACCAAAAACTTTGGCACAATAAACAACGAAATTCCTTTTACGCCTTTAGGTGCGCCTTTCACTCTGGCCAGCACTAAATGAACAATATTTTCAGATAAATCATGATCTCCTCCCGATATCCAAATTTTATTGCCTTTGACTCGATACGTGCCGTTATCTTCTTTAGTGGCAGACGTTGTGAGGTCACCCAGACCAGAACCCGCTCCAGGCTCCGTCATTGCCATAGTGCCGAAAAAACGCCCTTCTCGCTGTGGTATAACCCATTTTTCAATTTGCTGGGGGGTGCCATAAGTTTCGATCAAATTTGAATTGGCATGTGTCAGTGAAAGATAACCAATACTGGTACTTGCTGCAGCGGCTAAGTAAGCAGAAGCGCCACTCGCTGCGACTTGTGGCAGTTGCATTCCACCCATTTCGTAATCAGTTGTTGGAGCGGTGAGTCCCGCTTCAATAACCGCATCGAGACCTTCTTTAATCTCAGGAATAATATGCACTTTTTTGCCATCGAATGTCGGCTGATGACTGTCTACCTTTAAACGAATAGGTACATAGTATTTTTCGGCTATGGCCTGTGCAATATCGATTGCGGCATCAAAAGATTCACGATCATGATCTTGATAACGTTCACGGGTGGTTAAAGATTCGATATCAAACATCTCATATAAAAAGAATTCAATGTCTCTGCGACTTACAATAGGTGCTGGCATTTATAGATCCTCTAACAGTTGGAACGGTAAAATTTAAATAGTTAAAATAAATAATTGAAATAAATCGTTAAAATAAAAAGTTGAAATAAAAAGGTTTAAGCGCGTCTGTGCCTTTAATTTTTCATGAGTTCTTTGCGTTTTTCAAGCACACCTTTTTCAAAACCTAGAATGTCTTCGTAAGTGTCTGGAAACTCCCTGACAACACCGTCAAGTAATATTGCGTCTTCACCGACTAATATGCGCCGTTGTTTTTTATCCATTCCGGCTAAAATGATTTCGGCTGCTTGATCAGCGGTTGTTTTTGCTTGTTTGTTAAAGTCTGTAATTAACTGGCTTTTAAGAATGCTGTTAGTGGATACCTTAGCATTGTTAGTGATGTTAGTTTTAATGCCCCCAGGGTGAACGCAATGCACCGCAAGGTTGCTACCTGCCATCTCCATTTTTAACGCTTCGGTGAATCCTCTAACCGCATATTTGGATGCGTTATAGGCGCTTTGCAATGGCAGAGAAAGCAAACCAAATATACTGGAAATATTAACAATATGCGCACTAGGCGAGGCTTTTAAATAAGGTAAAAACGCATTTGTGCCATGCACCACGCCCCAAAAGTTAATGTTCATTATCCAATGAAAATCTTCAAGTGTTTGGTTTTCCACAGAATCAATTAAGCTAACACCAGCATTGTTAAACAACATATCAACGCGATTAAACTTGTCGTGAGTGCGTTGCGCAAATGCGATAAAAGCAGGATTGTCTGATACATCAAGGTGAGTAATAAAACATTCAACACCCATAGCCTGTATTTGCTGCTGCAACGTTTCTAAACCATCAGTATCTTTGTCAGCCAAAGCCAAGTGGTAACCTTTTTCAGCCAATTGTATGGCTAAGGCTTTACCAATTCCTGAAGCGGCCCCAGTAATAACTGCTACCGGTTGATTAAATTCTTTCATGCTCTTTCACCATTATTCTTATTTATATGGGTCACGATGTCATCGACTATGTTGGGAATTAATTGAACAGGAAAATCATGCCCCATTCCTGGGTAAATTTTTAGTTTTGCGTTGGGTATGGCATCTGCTGTGGCTTTACCACCTGCTACATTGACTAGTCCATCGCAGTCACCGTGAATAACTAAACTTGGGACATTTAGCTTAGATAATTCACCTTCTCTATTACCAGCGGCCATTATTGCCAGCATTTGCCGGATTGTGCCTTTCGTTGTGATCCCTCGCTGCAACATGCTTTCGACGTATTGCCGCAAATCAGTTTCGGAAGATGGGTAATCTGGACTGCCAATCACTTGCCATTTTCTGATGTGGTAATGTATCTGATCTTTATACTCTTTGGAGGCCGGTTTTTGTAACAGCGTTTGGCGAATATTTTTGTCTATCCCAGGCAGCTGTTTATATCCGGTTGTAGACATAATAGAAGTTAAGGTTTTTATCTTTTGTGGATAATGGACTGCCATCAATTGCGCTATCATTCCGCCCATTGACGCCCCCACCACATGGACTTCAGATAATTTAAGTGCATCCAATAATGCAATGATATCTCGCATCATATCTTCAAGTTGATATGGCGTTTTTATTGAGAGTCCTAGTTTTAACTTCGTTATGACCCAGCCCATATTGGGTATAGGTAAATGGTCAAGCTGCTGGGAGCGCCCCACATCACGATTATCTACAAGTAAAATTTGAAAGTTAGCAGCCACTAATTCATCAACCATTTCACTGGGCCAGCCAGTTAATGGTGTGCTTAATCCATGAATGAGCAACAGTGTGGGGTGTGATGGATTGCCATGCAGTTGATACGCAATATCAACACTGTTTACTTTAATGACATGTTCAAACATTAAATGGTTATCCATTATTTCTTGGCTCATACCTTTACCATCGCTGATACCATAGCTTCGCGCATTTTACCTTGAATGGCCGTTGGCTTTTGTGTCTCACGATCAACAAATACGTGGGTCAAACAACCCACTGCTGAAGCCGTGTCTTGGTCTTGCTTAAAAATACCTATTGAGTAATTTACGGAGCTTTTTCCAAGACGATCAACTCTGAAAGCGCCAATCAGTTGTTCAGGGTAAGCGACAGGACTCATATAATGACAACTAGATTTCACAATAAAACCAATTTGGGCGCTCGTCATTGGGTTGAAACCCGCCTGTTCGATTAAAAACTGATTCACAACCGTGTCAAAATATGAGTAATAATGGGTGTTATTCACGTGACCGAACATGTCGTTATCCATCCACCTGGTCGTGATCGGAAAGAAAAAAAGAAAATCGGTTTTAGACTCAGTACTCATTTAATCCACTCCCCTAATTTGCTTGACGATAGATGTGCTTGACGATAGATGTGTTTGACGTCTTCTAAGGTCACAGGTTTTGGATTATTAACCAGCAAGCGTGTTTGCAACATTGCATCTTTTGCTAAAGTATTAATATCACTTTCGCCAACCCCCATTGCAGCTAAACTCACTGGCAATTTAAGCTGTTTTATCAAACTCGCGATAAAATCAATCAGGGCCTGGGCAATCTGTTTATTAGTGCCATCAAGGTTGATTGTCTCACTGATACTTGGCGCAAGTTCAGCATATAAGTCAGCACAGTGACTTAAGTTGAAATTCATCACCTGAATTAACACTAACGCGTTACTCAATCCATGAGGAATATGAAAGTGCCCTCCCAATGGATAAGCCAAAGCATGAACAGCCGCGACAGGCGCATTGGCGAAGGCTTGACCGGCTAAACACGACCCTAGCAACATCGCTTGACGCGCCTCAACGTTGTTACCATTAAACGTTGCTTCAACGATATTATTTGATAACAACGTCAGCGCTTGTTTAGCCAACAAATCTGAATAAGGGTTTTTCTTAATGGCACTGGTATAGGCCTCAATAGCATGCACCATGGCATCAATTCCCGTCGCAGCGGTAACGTGAGAAGGCAACCCCAAGGTTAAACTGGCATCTAACAAGGCGACATCGGGTAAAAGCTCCGCTGAGACAACACCTGCTTTGGTGGTATCGCCTGTGGTTACGATAGCAATAGGCGTCACTTCAGAGCCAGTACCAGCCGTTGTGGGGATCAAAATTAGCGGTAGCCGTTTGCCCTTAATGGCATCGACACCATAAATATCAGTCAGTTGTTCATCCGAATTAGCCAACAGCGCTACTAATTTTGCTGTATCCAATGAGCTGCCACCGCCAAATCCAATGACCCCATCGACTTCATGATCCTTTGCATAAGCTACGGCAGACAACACGATATTTTCAGATGGGTCAGCCACCACTTGATCAAAACAAACATACTCCTTGCCTGCTTTTTTAAACGCAATATCTAGTGGCTGTATTAAACCTATATCTACAATACCTTTATCAGTAACTACCAAAGGCTTCGAAATTTCGAGAGTCTCACAAATATCGGCAATACGTTTAATCGCACCAGTTTCGCAGATAATCGATTTGGTGGTTGAAAAGACAAATGGTTTCATGGGTACCTACTTATACACAAACAGTTTGTCGTCTAAATTGACTGAAGGTAGTGTGTCTTTTTCTGCCCAATAATCTTGGGTATGTTGCCAATCCGCTTTGTTGCCGCGTTTCGGCATCAAATGTAATGACCGCAGCATATAACCCGGGTTAAATTCTTCGGTATCGATCCAAGGCAACAACTCCATATCAGCGTCTTCATCTCGCAGTGTCATGGTGAGTTGTTTAACCTGTTTTTGGTCCATATGTGTTAACAATCGGCAGATGAAGTCGCCTATTAAATCAACTCGTAAGGTCCAACTAGCACGAAAATACCCCATTACCCACACCATATTAGGTACATCGGTAAACATCATGCCTCGATAGCCTACTTTCTCAGAAAAGTCGACAATCTTGCCGTCAACAGAAAACTCAATCCCACCTAAGACTGACAGGTTAAATCCTGTGGCTGAAATAATAATGTCAGCGTCAAGTTGTTCGCCCGACTGCAGCGCGATCCCCGTTTCGTTAAAACACTCAATTTGGTCTGTTTTAACGTCCACTTTACCTGAGCGAATTCCTGCAAAGATATCGCCTTCAGGCACAACCGCGATACGTTGTCTCCAAGGGGCATACTTGGGGGTAAAGTGTTTTTCCACATCAAAATCATCGTCCAAAAGCGCCGCTACGCCATCAATCAAACCTTTTTTGACTTCATTTGGATATTGAGTAGACAGTTGAATAAAGCCAGCCTGCTCTTGAAGTAACTGCTTTCGGGTTATTTCGTGTATCCATGCATCGTCAATCCCGATATCACGTAATTGATCCGTTAACGGGTTGTTATTTGGCCTTGGAATAAAATAGGTCGGAGAGCGCTGTAGCAATGTCACATGTTCGCAATCTTCCGCTATGTTAGGCGCTAAAGTGGCAGCTGTGGCACCGGAACCAATGATGACGACCTTTTTGTCTTTATAATGTAAATCCTTTGGCCAATCCTGTGGATGCACGAGCAAGCCTTGGTAATCATCTTTACCATTCCAATCAGGGGTATAACCTTTTTCGTGATTATAATAACCTTGGCACATCCATAAAAAGTGAGCGGTAATAAGGACGGTTTCTTTGCTGTCTTTTTTAAATGCAGTAATGGTCCAAAGTTGACTCACACTGTCCCAACTTGCACCAAGTACATGATGGTTGTAGCGAATATGCTGATCTATATGATTGTCAGCGATAACTTCGCCCATGTACTTCAAAATTTCAGCACCATTAGCAATAGGTGAACCTGTCCAAGGTTTAAATCGATAGCCAAAAGTGAATAAGTCACTGTCCGAACGAACGCCAGGATAGTTATGCGTTAGCCAAGTACCGCCAAAACTTTCCATGCCATCGAGTACACAAAAACTTTTGTCTGGTAGTTGTGTTTTCAAATGGTAAGCAGAGCCTATTCCTGATAAACCTGCACCGACTACCAGCACATCAAAATGTTCGACGTTATTGACATTGTTGTTAACCGCATTCATAAAATCACCTAATTCTTTAATCTATTCTTCTAATATTACTTCGGAAGCCGCGCTTCGGAAGCCGCGTTTTTGAAATCGCGGTCCAAGAGCCGTACTTTGGAAGCCAAGCTCCTGGAGCTAGGCTCTACGTGCCAATACTGGAGTATTGATAAATTACAACTAAAACCCGAGGCCAGCTGTCTCCTAGGTGACAATTTCGATGTCTACTTTGTAAAAACGTTTATTCGTTTTTGAACTGTGTTTTAGCTTTTAATGCCCGCATATTTTTGATCAAGTATTTCTGTCCGGTCAGAATCAAAATATCTTCATCTTCAAACTCTTTCACTATTTTGTTCACCCTTTGTCGCGAACCACGAGCCAGTTCAGCCAATTCTTGTTGAGTCATTTTTTTATCAATCAAAATACCTTCATTAGTTTGTATCCCATAATGTTGGGCAAACCATTGCAACCTTCCGGCTAACCTAGCAGCAAGCGGATAGAACAACATGCCACCCAATAGCTCACACATTTGTAAAGTTTTTTCGGCTTGTGCCAAAAACAAGTTTTGATAAATAACAGGGTGTTCTTCAGCGAGTGTTTTTACGACTCGTTTGGGGATTTGAATAATGCTTGAGTTATCCAGCACTTGCGCTTCAAACATCCTAGCTGGTTGGTTAGTTAGGGTAAATTCTCCTAGCCAGGCGTTACATGAAAACTCGGTGATCGCAAACTCTTGTCCGTGAATACTGCTAATTTTTATGCGAACAAACCCCGATACCACAGCGTAAACAAACTCTCCTTCTTCACCCAATCGATACAGATACTTTTTTTGATCGAAACGCTTTAATCTTGCCGCCTCGATTAATGTCTCAAAGGCAGATTCAGGTGCACCATTAAACCAAGGGCATCGCCTGATGACAGTTTCAAAATTCATAGTTAAGCCAAGGGGTGATTTTTACTGTCAAAAGTTAATAAGAGAGCCCTACAAATGGGCTCTCTTGAAGCGCTATGTGTTAATAAAAGCTATAACGAACTTGCAAACCGTACGAGATGGGATCGGACAGCTCGACATTCTGCAAACGTGTCACTGTAGAAGGTGTTGTGTAGCGTAAAATATCGCGTTCATCAGCGGCATTTCTCACAAAGGCGGCTACCTCAAAAGCTTCACTTTCAGATGTCCAGCTTAGGCGAGCATCGATACGGTCATAACTATCGACTTGATCCCAGTCACTGCGATTAAAAGACCGAGAGTATTGTTCACCCACATAAGAATAGCCCGCCGTTAACAATACTCTACCCATGCCATTCAGCTCAAAAAATTGAGTGGCAGACACTGAGAATTTGTTTTCAGGTGCCATATTCAATTGGTTACCTGACAGATCCTGAACATCACATTCGCCTAAAATGGCGCAGGCGGTGGAATCAACCGCTGTATAGTTATCGTATTCTGAATGGGTATAAGAATAGGTCGTCATAATACGGAAATCTGGGGTCAACCAAGCCTGTAATTCTGCCTCAAACCCCATGACTGTAGCTTGTGCTGCATTATCAAATGCGGCGGTAGTAACTCCCCCTTCGGTGACTGTCGAAAGCACTTGCAGATCAGCATAATCGTAATAATATGCCGCTAAAGAAAGGTTAACATTATTGTCATATAACGATTTTTTATAGCCGACTTCAAATGCAGTTAATTCTTCTGGATCAACCACGTCTACTGGTGCTGCTGTCGCTGCACCCAGGTTGAAACCACCAGAGCGATATCCGGTAGATATGTAGCCATAAACAAACGTATCTTTGTCAACATTCCAATCAGCCTGTAAACGCCAAGTGACTTTGTTCCAACTGTCATCAACTAAATGCTGATTTTTAGGCACGGATAAGTAAGCAAATACATCATCTGACCCCGTTTTTTCATCGTTTGAATAACGCAGACCTGCGGTTAAAGTGAGCGCATCATTGACTTGGTATTCTAGTTGACCATATAAAGCAGTAGCAGTCGTTTCGAGCTCATTTTGTCCATAATACAAAAAGCCACCATCACCATTAGCCGTCGCTTCGAAAGGCGCGCCAATGAGTGAAGAATAAAACTGATACAATCCTGGCTGAAAACCTGGAAAACCTAAGAAAGTACCACTGTCGGCAGGCAAACCAAGCTCAGGGGGGAAACCACCATAATTTGCAGCAATAGCATCGCCCTGCATTAAGCCAAAACCACGCTCAACAAAGTCGCTATATTGACTCTCTTCACTATTAAAATAGTACACACCAGCAATAAAATTTAAGGCACCATCGTAGTTGGATACTACCTGTAATTCATGAGATGTGAACTCACCTGATTGGACCACACTAGCGGTCATATCTGAGGCAAGTGTAATAGGTGCGCCAGTTAATGGATTGGGTAAATAGACCCCACCTGGAATGCCAACCAATGTAGTGACTTGTCTAAACATTTCCGAAAAATTCATACCTCCAAAGGCTGCATTTGACACATCACCATCAGCAATAGAGTCATAAGTAAACTCATTGTCGCCATAGGTGTATTTAAATTCCAGTTCATCTAATGTCAATGTGCTAATGAAAGTTAAGCGTTTTGTTTCCACATCTTGTTGACCTAAAAAATCAACATTGGTTTGATTAATATCGTTCACTGCCGGATTGGCAATGGTGTATCCCGACACATGATTAAGCGCATTTGAACCTGTAAAAATCCCAGGTAAAGGACCCTCACCAAGATTGACAAAGTCTGTTGGGTAAGCATCACCTAAATAACCAGGTGACGGATTTTCGCTGCGATCATAATTCATGTAACGCAAAGTACTGGTAAAGTTTTCAGTCCAATCCGCTTTTAAGGTAACTGAATAATAAGTTCGATCTCTATTATCTAGGTCGCCAACATCAGCCGCTAAGTTTTCTTGTAGTGCATCACGCTCCATTTTAGACAACGTAGCGATAGCTGAAAATGTTTCACCAAGTGGCCCCGTTACTTGACCTTGCGTCACTAAATAACCGTCATTGCCCGCTTCTAAGTTAACGTAACCACCCAATTCTCTTTGGGGCTCTTTACTGATGACATTAATTGCGCCGCCTACAGCATTTCTGCCATACAACGTACCTTGAGGTCCACGCAGCACTTCAATACGCTCTATGTCACAAAAATTACAATAATCAAAAATACCATTTTCGGTGTTGTATACACCATCGGTATATATGCCAACACCAGGGTCAGAGCCTAGTGCAGTGTTAGGTCGTCCCACCCCTCGTATGGATATTCTACTAGAAGAAATAATTAATGAAGGAGAATATTGCACCAAATCTTGGCTACCATCAATATTCATCTGCGCCATGCTTTCTTCACTAAATGCACTGACCGCTTGACCTGTTTCCATCAGTGATGTAACACGTTTTGTGGAGGTAATTTGAATCACTTCTATGCCTGATGATTCATTTGCTGTGGCAGCTTCTTGGGCCAAGACCGTTGAACTTGTACTAATACAAATCAATGCAAAGGCCAAAGGAGTAAGTTTAAAAGCTATTTGATTAAAAGCTAATCGATTAAAAGCAGTGTGTTTATGAGTATTCAGGACCATAGTGTTTCCCCGTCTTTTTAATTATGTTTAGATTTCAGTGTTAAGTCAGTTGGCTTAGCTTCTTTGCGGGGCCATTTGTGTAGTTCTTTGCACAGTCATCTGTGCAGCTCTTTGTGAAAATCTTTGTTTAGCTCTTCGCACAGTCATTTGTGCAGCTCTTTGTGTAATTCTTTGTGTAATTCTTTGTGTAGTTATTTATGTGGTTTTTTGTGCCGAAAGTTGGTCAGAAATTTCTGCATGTCGTGTTTTGTTTAAATCGTATTTTGTGGCGATATACGCAGCGATGAGATAAATCACAAAAGGCAAAGGCCCTGCAATTAAACCTAAGTTGAAAATGGTTTGCTCAGTGACCATCGATACATCCACCTGTTTTGGAAAAGCGATCAGGTCGAGCCCGATGCCAGCAAACAAAGTACCTAGTCCGAAAGTGGCTTTTTGAGCAAACGAATTGGCCGCAAAAAATAGACCTTCCTGACGTTTACCTGTATTGCTTGCATGTAAGTCAGCAATATCTGCCAACATAGAGCCGATGACTATGCCTGCAGCAATAAAGAAGCTATAACCAACTACATAAGTCGCAAAAAGTATTGGCATAATTAATGGAGAGCCGTTTTCAGGCATAACGCTTAACAAACGTAAATATATAGGGCTAAAACTAAAGATTGTTGCCACCAGTAAGCAGGCAACTAAGCTGGGCATTTTATCAATACGTTTAGACAATACTGGGGCAATAATAGATGCCGGTATTAAGCCCACTATTATGGTCAGCGTTAATAAAGATATTTCAGCCGTGGATAGTTCAAAAAAGTAACTACCGATATACAACATAAAAGTTGCCCCTGCCCCACCAGCAATCATTGTCATGATCTGTACTGTAAAGATAATCCGAAAGGGTCTTAACTTCAGCGCTTCGGCAAAGGCCTTAAAGCTGCGGCTCAAATCTACTTTCTTTTGATTTTCAGGTGCTTTAGGTAAGTATGGAATTGTGTGTTTGGTGCCAAGAATACAAAGGATCATTGCCACAAAAGCGATGCTCCCCGCTAGCGCACCTAAGCTACTGTAACCTTCAACATTTAACATACCATTTGGATAGGTTTCAGATGCTTTAAAAAACGAATTAAGAGCTACAACGGATAAAGTGATACCGCCCACAAAACCTAAAAAGGTGCGATAACTGACTATTTTAGTGCGCTCTTGATAGTCTTGGCTTAATTCTGCTCCCAAGGCATTGTGAGGCACATTAAACATTGTTAACAAAATTCTTACAACGATAGACCAGCCCAACAACCACAAAAACAGCCCATCAGGATCAAGACCGACCGGCGGTGAAAAAAGCATATACAGTGATATCGGGAAAGGAATAACCGCAGCTATCATAAAGGGATGACGACGCCCCCATTTCGAATGCCAGTTATCAGAAATGTCACCCATTAAAGGATCAGTGATTGCATCAAACAGCAATGCTATCAACGCAGCAAACCCAGCCATAATGGCGGGCATGCCCAAGACCTGACTGAAATAGAAAACCACAAATGACTGAAATGCAGTGTCTTTGACGCCTTGCGACATCTGACCCACTCCATAAGCTGTTTTTGTAAAAAAGGTTAACTTCAACATTATTCTCTCTCAAAATATTTTATAGCTGCGTCGCTTATAATGTTTTAACGATGCAACGATTAGAATTTGAACTTACAGTATGTTAATTTTACTTACAAGAATTATTTAACAAATTTAACATTAATTTAGCAATTTAAATTTTAGATTTTATTTGGATTAATATGTTGATTGCACCAAACTTGAACTTTTGGTATGTTTTATTTCTTCAGGGTTTCTTGGTGTGGTGAATTAACATTAATATTCATAAATTTTTAGGACTTGATTATTCATCATCAATAGCTGCTCAAACGCGGTTGCAAACAAAGTTGCAAACGCGATGGCATCCGCGATGGCATCCTTCTGTTGTAGGAACTGAGTTTTCAAAGCAAATAGGCAAAGTGGGTCCTATTGCACCTCAGCTTCCATCCGTTAACCCAATATCTAGTAACCCAGTGAAGCAATTAAATCAAAATGAAGACTGTTTAAACCTTAATATCTTCTCACCCGGCATAGATAAAAACTTGCCAGTTATGGTTTGGATACATGGAGGTGGTTTTCAAGGTGGTAGTGGGTCGTTAACTGAATACGAGGGCACAAAATTAGCAAGTTCTGGCAATATCGTTGTGGTATCAATCAATTATCGATTGGGAAGTTTAGGATTTTTGAGGCTTTGCGACATTAGCCATGGTGTTATCCCATCAACCGGTAATGAAGGACTCGGTGACCAGATAACCGCGTTAAAATGGATACAAAACAACATCCACTATTTTGGTGGAGACAAAAATAACGTCACCATATTTGGAGAATCCGCGGGAGCTATGAGCATTGCATGTTTGTTGGCATCTGGCGCAGCTAATACGTTATTTCACAAGGCTATTTTACAAAGTGGTGCTGGCCATACTTATTCTTCTATAGAAAAAGCTAACAAGGTTGCTGCCGAGTTTGTTAATAGTGCCAACCAGTTGGGTTTTACGCTGCAACAATTTCCCAGTTTAAGCAGTGCAGAGTTATTGAAAATACAAGCGCACTTTTTAGCACGGCCAGAAGTCTTCCAACAATTTGGTATTTTACCTTTTACCCCTGTGATTGAAAATCAATTATTGCCGCTTCCACCCCATGAGGCAATTGCTCAAGGCAGTGCCAAAGATATCATTATCATTGCTGGCACAAACACCGATGAATGGACTTTTTTTGCCGCTTTACTGCAGCAAAACATATCGTCGAAAGAAACATTGCATAGCGCTCTTTGTCTATTAATTGAGGCTGAGGATATTGACAAATGTTTGATACAAATAAGCCAGCAACTCATCAGTCGGAGCCGCCCTACGAGTTACCAAAATCAACTAAGCGAAATGTATTGTGAATATTGGTTTACACAACCTTGCCATCGACTCTTGAGTAACCAAATAAAAGCGGGGGGACGTGCCTATCGATATCAATTGGGGAGGCGCTCGCCAATCGAAAAATTTGGCTGTACTCATGCGGCTGATATTGGCTATGTATTTGGCACAACAGATCAACGTTTTCATGGCCAGACGTCAAGAGTGGTGCAATTGGTTAATGAAATACAAAGCAGTTGGACGGCCTTTGCTCATAATGGCAGTCCTGCAACATTAAAAAACCCATGGCCAAGTTATGATGACGATTTTTGTTTTATGTTGTTTGATCATCAGCATAGTCACTTAACTGCACACAAATCGGTTCCCAAATCCATTGATTTTTGGTCGCGTATCAGCGACCAAAAACTGGCCTCTTTTTAATCCATTATGGCTAATTATACTCGCCCAATTCATTACGACATTGTCATGATTGGTAGCAGTATCTTTGAATTCTGGGGCTCCCCACAATGGGGGCAACTTTCAATATCTAACCAGGCCATTCGCAGCACCACCACTGAGTTTTGGTTAGATTACGATTTAAGCACCTTACCCACGGCTAAACACATCTTGGTTTACTGTGGCAGTAACGACCTTATTTTTGGCAATAACAGTGAACAGATTATGGCTAATCTTCATGGTTTAATCACCAACTTGTCTGTTCAGTTTCCAAAATCTCAAATAGGTTATTTTTCAATTCTACAATGTCCACAGAAACAAGCCGCTAGACAATTACCCATTATCGAAAAGATTAATACCCATATGCGTAAACAAACTGGCGAGCAATACCATTATTTTGAATTTAATGAGGCCCTGCGTAACCAAGCCAAGTGGTTTGCTGACGATGGCCTGCACTTAACCCCTGATGCATATGAAATGCTCAACAAATTTTACCAACCTGTCATCGAAAGATGGGTGAGGGAAGCACTGTAAAACAAGACCTATTTGTCCAAAAGCAGATTACTAATTACTTTCTAAAGGATCGTTATGTTCAATATAAATGACCAAACAAAACCACTTATGTCTTTACTGCTGTTTTGTATGACATTGACTTTTAGCAGCTTAAGTGCGGCAACAAACATCAAAGATGTTGTTCACGAGGAAGTCACTATCTGGAGTCAGGGGGTGCGCCTTGCAGCTGATATATACAAGCCCAAAGGGCTAACCGCCACACAAAAACTACCCGGTATATTATTAGTTCCTGGATGGGGTGGCAGCAAAGAGAATTTAAAAAAGAATTATGGCCCCCATTTTGCGGAACTTGGTTTTATTGTGCTCGCTTTTGATTATAAAAGCTGGGGCCAAAGTGATGGCCCTATTGTGCCCACTGATGCATTGCCTCATTCAGAGGAGGCAGCAAAGCTTGATATCAATGTCACCCATATTCGAAAAGTGGTTGAGCCATTTTCTATGTTAGCCGATGTACGGGCTGCTTTATATTATCTTGGTGGGGAGCCTCAGGTCATGCCTAATAACCTAGGTATATGGGGTACTAGCCTCGGTGCCGGGTTGGCTATGGTGATGGCTGCTAGTGATGACCGTATTAAGGTATTGGTTGATCAGATGGGACCGGTAAATTATGTGCATAATCTTCGGGAAATGCCTATAGCTATGGCTAGAAAAATAGAAACATTAACCGCACGTGGAATACTGCCACCCTACCCTGACGCGACCATGGCTAAAAACCCTGCGCTTAAAGGTTATCCTAACTGGGCAGCGATGAAACGCTTCAACCCGATGCATTATGTCGACCAATTAAACGTTCCCACGTTAATTATTGATGCGGAAAATGAAACATTATTTGACCGCTCTCAAAATGGCGTTCTGTTGCACAAAAGCATTAAAGGGCGTTTGGAAACTAAGTACATTGCCTATCCAGGCGGACATTACGACCTGTACAAAGGTGATAATCAAAAAGCAGCGTTTAAAGAAACGGCGGTTTGGTTGGTTAAGTATTTAAAGCCTTAAAAATAAGAATTCAGCCGCTAATGCGGCCTATATTTCCAAGCACTTATAGCGTTTGACACAACAGATGTTGGCATTAATAAACAGGGTCTAAAAGTCATTAGTTTAGGTCGCCCACTTTTTGATAAAGAGGGTGACGGTTCGAGTGTTTCAGAAATTTACAATATGTTTAATCCATACAAACTTGATGAAAAGTTACTGCCCATAGAGCATAAATTTGAAGATAATTTTGAGCCATTACCGGAATGCCTAATGACCTCAATTTATTCCAAAGCCGACGGCACTGTGCAGTGGAAAGTGAGTTTATTGCCACAAGGTAAATTAACTCAGAACATCCAGGTCGACTGCTCTCACTGTGGAATGGCGACTGCTCCAGCAGTCATTTATTTATTAACTCGTTTAGTTGAGCAATCTTCTCTCGAAAAATTCACTCCTTATATACTAGAGAAAATTTTTTTAAAAGGGGAGTTCGAATCCGAAGTATCAAACATCTAATTTTTGTAAAAATTTCTTTTTAAAATATAAATAAAAACGTGAAGAGTTTCAGATGACTGCAAACAATGATCTTCCTCGCTATTTAGACTCATTATTATTTAGCCGCTTAAAAGCCCGTTTAACCTTCTTTTAACAGCATACCCACTAACATTTCAGCGTGTCGTATTATCGACTCCTCTGATATAGGGTTAAATCCAAATAGCATTTTACATTCCGACTCAAACGAAAAAATGGTCGCACTGGCACTGACCATAATGTAATACCAGTGGGCAAATTGCTGGTCGGTGAGTTTGAGTTCTTTGGCAATGTATTTCTTGATTTTAGTGACGCTTGGACGTACATGTATGTCGGTAAGGTAGTGAATTCGCCAACTGTCTTGTCGCGCTTCCTGACTCATTAGGCGACTTAATTCAGGATGTTCGGCGTAATAACGTACATGAAAACGAATCAATAATGCAACGCTTTCACGTTTAGACACCTCTTTGATAATCACTAGGCGTTGCTCCAGTGCCACATTTAATGCCTTAAATATATTGTCCGCAACCGCCTTCCACAGTTCATCCTTGCCGCCAAAGTGGTAAGCCAACATGCCACGATTTACTTTGGCTGCGGTTTCAATATCTCTTGCCGAAATCGCGTCAAATCCTTGCTCAGCGAACATTGGCGTTGCGGCGTTCATTAAATCGGTGCGCGCAGTTTCTGTTCGCTCCTGAATACGACGACTGCGCTTAGGAGCTGCACTTTCATTTTTAATTGTATTTTTAGTCATATGACACCTATTTAAAACAAGGATTATTTTAGCAATGAAAATACTGCAGGAGTTAACACTTTTCAACTCTAAACTTGTTTATATGCAGACATTATTAAAAATATATTCTCCAATTAAATTTTTAATAAACTTAATTCTGCAGTAAATACAATTTTTAACTTAAAAACATTATCAAGTTATCAACTTAAGCCCACATATACACGAACATGAGCATGTTTTATTAGATAAAACCAGTTGACTGACAGGTTTTATATTGATAGATTTTTAATTACTTTAGGTTTGCTACAACAATAAATTGAATCGGGTAAATAAAATGACGGTTTATCGGTTACTCATAAACGGCGAACTTATCGCTGGTGATAATACCATGGCGGTAATGAATCCGGCCGACGAAACGCTGGTGGCAAATAGCCCTCACGCTTCTCTCAATCAATTAAATCAAGCTGTCGCTGCGGCTAAGGCGGCATTTCCCGATTGGAGTGCAACACCAATGGCCACTCGGCAAGCCTTGCTTGCCAAGGTTGCTGAGGTGGTAGAAGCCCATGCCCAAGAGTTAGGCGAATTGTTAGTACAAGAACAGGGCAAGCCGATTGCTGATGCAGTGATAGAAGTGCATGGCTTTGTGACTTTTTGCCGATATTTTTGCGAGCTAACGTTACCCGTTAGAATATTAGAAGACAGTACGCAGCGCCGCGTAGAAGTTCATGCAAAACCATTAGGTGTGATTGCGGCCATGGTGCCTTGGAATTTCCCATTGATATTAATGGCCTTTAAATTATCGCCCGCTTTGATAGCCGGTAATACCATGGTGTTGAAACCCGCGTCGACCACCCCGTTAAGTACTTTGCGTATCGGTGAGTTAATTAAAGATATTTTACCCGCCGGTACCCTGAATATTATTACCGACAATAACGAACTGGGCGCACCGCTGACGGCCCATCCCGATGTCAATAAAGTTTCGTTCACTGGCTCTACGGCGACCGGTTCAAAAGTTATGGCGGGAGCCGCCGATTTGATTAAACGCATTACGCTAGAACTCGGTGGTAACGATGCGGCAGTGATCATGGCGGATACCAAACTTGATGATGCGCTCCCCAAAATATTTGGAGCAGCCTTTCATAACGCAGGTCAAATTTGTATCGCGGTTAAACGCCTGTATGTACACGACAGTATTTACGACGATGTTTGTGATCGGTTGGCAGTCATGGCCGATGGCGTTGTGATAGGCAATGGTATGGCAGAGACTACCACCATGGGCCCGTTACAAAATGCGTTGCAATATAACAAGGTGAAAGCGCTGATTGCAGAATCCCAATCTCATGGCATTCAAATCACGACTAAACAAACAGTGCCCGGTACAGGTTATTTTATTCGCCCAACTTTATTTAAAGACATTAGCGAAGGGACACGCTTGGTCGACGAAGAGCAATTTGGCCCAGTGTTGCCCATTATTCGCTATCACGATGAAGAGGCGCTATTGGTCAGTATAAACTCGAGTATTTTTGGCTTGGGTGCTTCGGTATGGGGCGAGAATAGCAAAGCGGTTTATCACTTGGCCAATCAAATAGATGCAGGAACTGTTTGGATAAATAAACATGGCGAGCTAGATCCAGCAATTCCCTTTGGTGGTGCCAAGCAATCGGGCTTTGGCAGTGAATTAGGTGAGTCAGGGTTGGCCGAATTTACCCAAACTAAAATCATTAATATCGCGAAATAAAAATAACTACATAAAAAAGAGCGCCAGAGATGTTTACCCCAAGCCCTAATAAGTTATACACCATGCCAGCACACTTTGGTGAAAGTGATCATAATCAGCAAGATACCGTCCCCAATGGGTGGTATCACGATGTCACAGTTATTGCGGTGCCATATATTACCGACAGAGAAGCAATCGCGCGGTATTTACCAGCCGGATTTGAGCCCACATCGGTTCCGGTGATCACCGTTTATTACTGTTGTAATAAGCAAGTCGATTGGCTTGCGGGTCATGGTTATAACATGATCGGTGTGAATGCTTCAGTGATCTTTAAAGGCAAGAATGAAACCCTAGAAGGCTCATATTGTTTAGCCATTTGGGAAAATTTAACCGACCCCATTTTGCGCGGCCGTGAGGTGCAGGGGATACCAAAAGTGTTTGCTGATATTCCAGAGCATTCAGAGCGATTAGGAAAACTGGCCACCAACGCCAGCCATTTTGGTCATAAGATTGTTGATCTTTCTATTAAAAACTTAACCGCGTTAAGTGCTCAAGAAATGACAGCAATGATACAAAGCCAGCTCGGAAAAGATCATCCAATGGCGTGCCGATACTTGCCAAATATTGGCGTGGATGGGGCGGCACTGAACGAGGTTACTACGTTTCCAAGTGAAAGTTTTCATCGTGAAGTTTTTGTGGGCGAAGGCGAGGTGGATTGGCACAGTCTTACTTGGCAGCAAAACCCGACTCAGTTTCAGATTGTTAATGCCATCGCTGCGTTGCCAATTATTTCGTACTTACCCTCTGTGGTGACAAAAGGCAGTGTGAATTTAACCTTAACGGATCGCCCAACGCGAGTACTTAATGTATGACTCTCCCTGAAATAAAAACCGTTTGCTTTGTCGGCAGTGGCACTATGGGGTGTTACAACTCACTTATCGCTGCGTTGGCAGGTTATCAAGTGATTTTGTACGATGTGTCAGCGCAAAATTTAGCGGCTACTGATTCGAAATATACACAACTTGCAGAACCGATGTTAGCGGCGGGTACGATAAGCCAGCAAGATTTTACGCTGGCTATGCAACGAGTGACCTTAAGTGGTGATGCGACAACGGCATTAGGCTCGGCAGATTTAGTCAGTGAATCGGTGTTTGAACAGCGAGATTTAAAACGCAAAGTGCTTAAAGTCATAGAGAATCATTGCCAACCCCACTGCATCATCACCACTAATACGTCAGCATTGTTAGTTTCTGAACTGGATTCGGCACTTGAGGATGGCGGTCGATTCGCAGCGCTTCATTCTTACCTTAGCATTCCATTAATGGATATTGTGGGTGGCCCACGGTGCGAGACCAAAACATTGCAGACGTTAGTGCGCTATGTGAAAAGTCTACATTGCCAGCCGTTGTTGTTGAATAAAGAATATCCGGGCTATTTACTCAATGCATTATTAGGCTCTTTTCTTACCGGCGCAATTTTATTGGTCGCTAATGGTGAGGGCACTATTGAAGAAATTGATCGCGCTTGGTTAGCTCATAGTAATGGTGCGATGGGGCCTTTTGGCTTAATGGATTATATCGGTATAAAAGTAATCTATGACAGTTGGGCGGATGAAAAAACAGAAGCCTACGAGCAAGTTATTTCTAAACGAGTCAGCGCCTATTTAAAACCTTTTGTGCAACGAGGTGATCTGGGTATGAGAACAGGAAAAGGTTTTTATGGCTACCCACATGCCAGTTGGCAGGCACCTGAGTTTACGCAAAACAAGGATATACCTAAACGACTTTATAAGGCGTTAAGCACGGCCATCATACAACGGGCCATTTTGGTATATGACGCGGGTGTCGCCGATCGGGAGATGATTGATCAAACTTGGGTGACCGGCGTTTCAATTGCAAAAGGACCGTTCACCATGCTTAGCGAATGGGGTGTTACAGAATTTGATGCATTATCAAAGACAACACAGGCTGCCATTGCGTTATGTTCAGAAGAGCAAGTGAACGCCATTCAAGGATTTATCGACATCGCCCCTCAGCCATAGCTAAGCGGGCATAAGTTTTAATGATTGTGCCTAATCTTGATTCGGAGTTTCTATGGCACTTTGAGGGCGTTAGCGCCATAGGAGAATACTTGTAATGCAAGCTTTCCTTAAAAATATTTATCACAATAAAATGATGGGTGATTATCATGTTTTTTGATCCAAATGAAGAATATCTCATGCCCGTTTTTTTCGGCCCTATTCCTCGCAAGGTGATAGGCAGAAAATATAACGATGTCACCAGCATTATTGTCTCTTATCTCACCGACCGCGAGCAGCTTGCTAAATATATTCCGGCGCCATTTGAGGTGGGGGAATTGCCGATTATTACTGTTTCATATGCCTGCAACAAAGGGGTTGAATGGCTGGCCGGCCGGTCTTATAACCTGATCGGCGTCAATGCTTCGGTGAAGTTCAAGGGCAAAGAGGACCAATTGGAAGGGGCTTTAACCCTGGCTATGTGGGAAAACCTTACCGATCCTATCCTAACCGGTCGTGAAATTAAGGGGATCCCCAAAATCTATGCGGATATACCTGATCACCAGATTAGCAATGGTCAGTGGCGGGCCAATGCCAGCCATTTTGGCAACCAAATTCTCAAAATAAGCGCCGATAATCTTACCCCCCTGAGTGAAAAAGATATTGCTGAAGCGAAAAAGTCGATGCAGGGAAAAGACAATTGGATGGGATACAAATACATCCCGAATCCAAATGGCGTTGGCCCCGCAGTGAGTTACCCCACCCTTTTCCCATCTGAGAATATCGCCACAGAGGTTTGGCTTGGACAGGGAGAGGTTCACTGGGAGCACCTAAGCTGGGAGCAAAATCCAACACAATTTCACATTATTAATGCTTTGGCGGATTTGCCAAATCTGGGGGTTATTTACACGGCCGTTACCAAAGGCACCACAGAACTGGAGCCAGCTGGAAAACTCATTCGAGAGTTAAAATAGCCTTTGTTATAGGGCTGATAGCATCAACCCCTAAAAAGAGATTAATAAAAATGAATCAACAAGATAGCCAAGCTGCGATTAAAAACAAAAACATTCAGCAAGTGACCATTTTGGGGCAGGGAGTCATGGGAGTCGACATCGCCCTTACGTTTGCTATCGCAGGGTATGACGTTACGGCAGTGGATCTTTTTGAGACGCAACTGGTAAAGGCGGCAAAAAGAGCAGAAGCCAATTGTATGCAGATGGTCGCAGGCGGTCTCCTCGATAAAGAGCAGGCTCAGAGTGCGCTGCAGCGTATCAATCGCTCAATGGATTGGGATGCCGCCATTTCCAAGGCAGACTTCATCATGGAGGTCATTCCTGAGGATATGGCTCAAAAAAAAGCGCTTTTTACCCGCTGCGACAAGCTCTGTGCCCCGGAGGTGATCATCGCCTCTAATACCTCTTCCATGAGTATTACTCGCATTGCCGAGCAGATGAAATATCCCCAAAGAGCAATCACTGCGCACTGGACCATCCCTGGTCATTTAAGTCCTTTGGTGGAGCTTGTGTCTGGTGTGCAGACCGCCAAAGCGACAGAAGAAAAAGCAATGACGCTGTTTCAGGAGATGGGAAAACACCCCGTGATCTGCAAAGACACCCCCGGTTTCATCCATAATATTCTCCAAGGGGCACTGATCGGAGCAGCCATGGGCCTGATGGATGCGGAAATTGCCACCGCCGAGGAGATCGATAATGTCGTCAAAAACGGCTTTGGGCTGAGACTGCCTAGCGTAGGACCCATTCAATTCATGGACATGGTCGGGCTTGATTCAATCGCTAATGTTGGGGAGTATCTCGCTGAGGCGTTTGATGACCCAAATTATAGATCGCACCAACGCATCCGCGATAAAGTCCAACAAGGCGATCTGGGCGTTAAAACCGGTAAAGGTTTTTTTGAATACCAACATGCCGATTCAAATAAGTTCTGGGAAAAGGTCAACGATGGGATCATCAGAACGTTGAAAGCAAATAAGCGGAATTAAAAATTGTCATCAAAGACTTTCATCAAATTTGGATATAAATGGCATGCAAGGGATAGCTCGATGGCAGTTTTCGTTGGCTGATGAGGCCGACTATTTAAGATCCAAAAGTGCCATTACATCAGTGCTGCCGTATGCCGTGTCATTTGAATGACAGCCGCTTTGGTAGTCGATTAATAATAATTGTTCATGCGCGGATAGGTGATCCCATTGACCGATACAATATTCACGATACGTGAAGGTTCATTAGCTTTTCCAGCGAATCGTAATGTCGGTAATAAAAGTTTGCTAGAAAGGAAATAGATTTCACATTTAAATCCATGGCCTTATCCCAACCCGACTCGGGAAATTCTTCAAGCCGCGATCCCTTAATGCACCTGAATTATTGATCAGCATCTCATCTGCAAAAGGATCAACCCCAGCCATGGTTGATAAATCAGATTGAATGGCTATGCAAACACCAAAAACGGATAATTCAGCGGCGGTTTGCTGTGGCTGCTCAAATTAGCGCGCGGTGATGCAGGTTTTAACGCCGTTTTCAACAAAGCCACGGGCAATCATTGCGCCTATTCCGCTTCAACCACTGGTAACCACTGCGACTTTTCCAGCAACCGAAAATAAATTATTCATAGTATAAGCCCTGTTGTTCATAAAACGCTTACTTTGAAGCGCTTGGAGTGAGGTCGCATTATGTTAGAGTTTTATGATGAATGTACCTTCACCTGCCTTATAAAAAGTGATACATGTTGGTGGGTACAAAACAGCTTTTGTGAATTATGCCAGAGGTTTTAATTCTGGCATCTTGATAATCAAGCTATTTATTTCGATATCATTTGTGTAATACAGCCGTTCATTTAGGGCTCAAATCCACACCCAACGAGGCCGCCGCTTTAGCGACATATTTGTTAGTTTGCATCCAACCAGCTTTCAGCTCTTCTGCATTAGTTTGGTCTTCAAGGGTATCCCAACTGGCTAATAGGTTTTCTGGTGTTTGTTGCTCGGGCGATAAATAAATACCGTCAGTTTCTTTGATGACAGCTCTGGCATATCCCCCTGCTCCGCATCCCAAAATAGTGCGATTAGGTGCGTTGTTAGCCACTAACGCTAACAACCCAGTAGTAACCGATTCTACTGTCATCAGTTCCAATACACGTTTGTCTTTAATCAGCTCTTCTGTCATAGCTGTTCGGGCTGTAGGTGATAAACAATTGACTTGAATATTATTTTTTTGCCCTTCGATACATAAGGTATTCATTAACCCTACCACTGCCATTTTAGCTGCACCGTAGTTGGCTTGACCAAAGTTACCGTATAATCCCGAAGACGAAGTGGTCATGACTATGCGTCCGTAGTTTTGTTGCTTCATGATCCCCCAAACAGCTTTACTGCAATTAGCAGACCCTATGAGATGCACATCAATCACCAGTTTAAAGTCTTCTATGGGCATATTTGCAAAGGATTTGTCCCTCAATATGCCGGCATTATTAACTAAAATATCAATACGGCCCCATTTTTCCATGGTCTGATCCACCATGGTCTGCACTTGTTCCATATTGGCAACATTGGCTCCATTTGCTATCGCTTCGCCACCCGCCTTTTCAATTTCAGCTACTACGGCTAACGAACCCTCAGACAATGTTCCATCTGTTGCAGCCAAATCATTGACCACCACTTTTGCACCTCTTGCTGCCAAAGCCAATGCGTGAGAGCGGCCTAAACCTGCGCCTGCGCCTGTCACTATTGCTACTTGGTTGTCGTATCTAATTGTCATAAGGTTCTCAAATATTAAAGGGTTAATGTAAAGGGTTAATGTGAAGAGCTAATGGAAAGAGCTAATCGATAAGGCGAACGTACGAGTATTTTACGGATTAATGATGGTCATAGTTAGCCATTGTGCAGTCAGTGCTGGTTTGTCCGACGAATCAATCTCAATAGTCACATCCCAAGAAAGCAAGAATTGCCCAGGTCTTTTTTCAAACACGTTAACCAACAGCATATGTCCCCGAATTTTGCTATTGACGTTTACAGGCTGTAAAAAACGAATTTTATCAAAACCATAGTTTAATCCCATCAGAGTATTTTCAATATTAATCCCAGCGTCATAGGCAACGGCCGACAACAAAGATAGGGATAAAAAGCCATGGGCAATAGTGCTGCCAAAAGGTGTCTGCTTTGCCTTAACGGGATCAATATGAATAAATTGATGATCGTGAGTCGCATCAGCAAAGGTATCTATTTGCTCTTGAGTAATAGTAAACCATCGTGACAAACCGGTTTCTTTCCCAATATAGTCAGTTAAGTGTTGTGCTTGCGTTGTAATTGCCATAGAAAAATCCTATATCTGTTCGATTGTTGAATGCTTAAACCAAATTTTGATAATGGGCTTTTAACCCTCGTTTGTCGATTTTACCCGACCCTAGGCGGGGTAACTTTTGCTCCACCAACCAAATTTTACTTGGCACTTTAAAGTGAGCAATCAAATCTATAAGAAACAACTTTAGACTGTCTTCGTCAATTTCTGCCATACTTTTAACGTAGACAATTGCCCCAGGCTGTTCTCCCAAACGATCATCTGGTAAAGCAAACACTGAGGTTTCAATAATTTTAGGGTGCTGATACAGTGCAGATTCAACCTCTAAACAAGATATGTTTTCACCACCTCGAATAATAATATCCTTGATCCTGTCCACAATATAAATAAATCCGTCTTCATCTAAAAACCCAAGATCACCTGTCTTAAAATACCCATTTGAAAAAGCAGCGTCTGTCGCCGCATCATCTCGCCAATAACCACTAATATTAGCAATACTTTTTATCGCAATTTCACCAATCTGGCCTTGAGGCAATGATTGATTAGTATCGTTAAAAATCTGCACGTCGACAATAGGCGGCGTAGGTAAACCCGCACTTGTTGGTTTGGCTAAATACTCAACTGGACCATTGACTGCGCCCAATGCATTGGTTTCAGTTAGGCCATATCCACAGCTAGGGTTACCTTGGGCAAACGACTGACATATTTTTCGAACATGTTCGGGTGCTCTTGCCGCGCCACCCGCACAAATGTCCAATAATGACGTTAAATCATATTGGTGTTTTTGTGGATGATTCATCAACTCCATAGACATAGTGGGCACACCATTAAAATATGTCACGCGTTCTTTTTCGATAAGTATTAAAGCCAGCTCAGCATCCCAATAAGGCATCATTATTGTTTTACGACCAATCAACATGGATAACAAAAACAAAGTGTGGCAACCCGTCACATGGAATAGCGGCACTGTCATCAATGCCGCTGGAGGATATGCAGGCTCAACATTCGCAGTACCATTCGCTATACCCGCGGCGGCCCCCAGCATAAGCCAGGTATTTAAGGCGGTTAATATACTTTCATGAGTGGAAACTGCACCTTTGGGGAAACCGGTAGAACCAGAGGTATAAAATATACTGGCAGTATCGTTAGGCAGAACATCATCTGATGAAATTTTAGCTGTAGTGGAGTTAGTACAGGTTTTGTTTTGGGTGTGACTTGCGATAACACTTTTCTTTTCAACACTTTTCTTTTCAACACTTTTCTTTTCAACACTTTTCTCAGTAACACTTTTCTCAGTAACACTTTTCTCAGTAACACTTTTGATTTTGCGCATCAAACACAGATCATTACCTTGTTGCTCATTGGGCCTAGCTATCAGACACGGCAGGTTAATTTGTTGAAGTGACGCTTGAAGTATGTTGTAACGTTTATCGTCTGTTATCACCAGAAAAGCCTGAGAATGCTGAATAACATGCAACAACTCTTGTTGCGACCACCATGCATTAATAGGCACAGCCACAGCCCCAAGCATAGTGATGCCCATGAAAGAAACCAGCCATTCCGGATAATTACGCATAGCGATAACCACTTTATCGCCTCTTTTTATATTGTATTGGACTCTTAACACTTCACGAAAAGATAGGGCTAGTTGGTATAACGTTTCAAAGCTATAACGCTCATCTTGGTAAACCAAAAAATCCGCTTGCCCATGTGCATCAGCAGCCTTTTTAAACATGTCTCCCAAATTATTGGGTAATGTTAAAAATGCGGGATAAGTGACACCGTTTCGTTCCTTGTTGAATACCTCAAAGACCCCTTTTGGTGCTGTAATATTATAAATTTCCTTAACGACTGACTTCGCAGAGGCCTGATCAATAAAAATATCCTGATTTTGCAGCATTGTTTCTACATTCCAGCAAATGACCAAATCCATATCAAAGCAATAGTCGATAACCGCCACACCGCTTTAATTAGAAATTAAAGATCTAAAATTCAATAATTTGAACTTACAGTATGTTTATATAACTATCAAGTATACTTTAAATTAAAGTTAATCAATTGTTATCTGTTCTTGGTATTTCTTGAAGAAAAATCGTCAGCAAAAAGTGTTTAGATGAGAAACAAATATCTTAATGTAACCTAGCCGTTGTGCATTTAAAGTAGATAACATACACTTTAAATTGAACTTTGAGTATAATTATTGACTAGGTCTAAACGATAGATATGCCCCCATTGCACCACAAAAAAATAAGCTCACCTTTTAGTAAAACAAATCAGCATGATCAAAAGTACAAAACGATATTATCTGCTGCTTCAGAGCTATTTAATGTCTATGGCACCCGCGGCACAACGTTAATTCAAATTGCAGACAAACTTAATTTGACTAAAACCAGTCTCTATTATTATGCAAAAAATAAAGAAGAGCTGGTTCATCAATGTTACTTAAACACGTGTATTGAGCTGCAAGCCATGATAACCAGTTCAAAGGATACTGACGGCTCTGCAATGAACAAAATAGAACACCTGCTGCGATTAAATTTCGAATGCTTAAACGGCATTATTAATGGCAGTCGCGGTCACCTGGCCGGTTTCACTGAAATATCCTCTTTATCAAGCCAACATAAAACAGAGATTTCTGAATTTATTCGCACATTTGTAATGCAAGTGATGCAGTTAATGGAGCAAGGACAAATCGACGGCAGTATTCAAAACGTGCACCCCGCGAAGACGGCTAGTGCCCTATGGGGTGCCATATTTTGGCTTCCTGTTTGGTTGCACTCAGTTAAAGATGAAAGCCGAGAGGACGCTTACCTGCAATGGTTATCTATCATTAAATATGGCTTAAATAATCAAACCTCGGCATTAAGTTTTACTGTAACTGACCTTGCCAAAGAACAAGTGGCTCCTGCAGGCTTTGATAGAAACCAACAAAATAAAATAAAGCAGGAAGCCTTCTATCGTGTTGGTTCGATATTCTTCAATCAAAAAGGATTTAAAGGCACATCTTTAGATGAATTAGCTCAATCACTAGGTGTTACCAAAGGTGCTTTTTACTACCACATCAAAAATAAAGATGATCTGCTTATCAAGTGTTTTGAGCGTACTATTAATATTGAAAGTCAGGTATTAGAAGACTCATTAGCGATAGATAACAATGGCTTAGAAAAATTAGCTTACGCAGCACAAAAACTCTTCAGTATTCAGGTAGGTGAACAAGGCCCTTTAATTCGATATGCCAGAATGTGGTCTTTAGAGATTGAAAAAAGACAAGAAATGGAAATCACTACCAGTAAAATAAGAGACCTATTTGGCGACATCATCCAACTAGGCATAGACGATAAAAGCATTAAACAAGTTGATTTACTGGTAGCAGAAAACATCATTGCAGGTGCCATTGAGTCAATTCCTGATCTTGGCGACTCCATCGGTGAAGATAACGTTTTAGGAGACTCAGCAGACTTCTTTCATATCTTTTTTAACGGCATTGCAACCTAGCCTTTGACAACCTATTTTACTCATTCAAATATGTTGATTAATGTATCAATCGACACACTTTTAGCCTTAGTGTTCCTCAATTATTTAACTTGATATCCCTATTTTTTTTATTCCACTTAAAAATACAGATTAAAGAGACAACAATCTAAATAGTTACTGAATAGTTACTAAATAGTTATATTGTATGAATTGAGTTTACTGGTTACTCTCATCCAATAAAAATATCCAGAGACTTAACGATGAAACCATTAATTACGACTGTCGCCACAACGATTCTTATGGTGAATAGTGCTTTTACTAACGCTGATATTAATACCGAAACGAGCGTGTTATTTATTGGGAATAGTTTTACATATGGCTATGGCTCTGCCACTAGATACTATCGTGCTGACTCGGTAACCGATCTAAACAATCACGGTATTGGTGGAGTACCAGCACTTTTTAAGTCTTTCAGTGAACAAGCGGGTCTTGATTATGATGTTTACTTAGAAACAAGAAGCAGCAGTGCGCTCGACTTTCACTTAGAAAACAAGCTGGCTGTCATTGGTAAACAACCATGGGATCAGGTTGTGATGCATGGCTACAGTACCTTAGATAGCAAAAAGCCAGGTGATCCGGCAATGCTTGTTGAGACCACAGTGAAATTGTCAACATTCTTGCAGCAGTTGAACCCAAACGTCGAAGTATTTCTGAGTGCAACGTGGTCCCGTGCAGATTTAATTTATCAGGCTGACCGACATTGGTCAGGCACACCTATCTCAAAAATGGCATTGGACATACGTGCTGGTTACGACTTAGCTGCAGCCGCCGCGCCCGCAGTTAAAGCAGTGAATGGTGTGGGTGAAGCTTGGACCCGGGCAATGGTATTAGGCATTGCCGATACCAATCCGTACGATGGAATCGAGTTTGGAAAAGTCAGTCTATGGTCTTGGGATTATTACCATGCCAGCACTCATGGTTACTACCTTCAGGCTTTGGTAGTGTTTGGTAATCTGACAGGTTTAGATCCTCGTTCACTTGGTAGAAATGAATGTTCTGGTTTCGAACTTGGCATGTCCCGCCATGCAGTAAACATGCTACAACAGGCAGCCTTTGAACAGCTTGTGAGCGAAAGTAAAGTAAAGGCTGCGCCCTTAATAATATCTAAATCCGTTTACCCAAAGCGTTGTGCCTTAAATAAACCAGAATAACTTAGACACCCATTTCAATTTAATCAGTGTGTAATTGAATACGTAAATCTATCGGTAAACTATCGGTGTCGATAAACTATCGGGGTCAGATAGTTTTGACCCTGATAGTTTTCGCCGATAACTTTTGATAGTTTACCGATTCATCATTCTATTCAACTGCTTCAACGAACCAGCCTCCGCAGGTGCATAACCATTTTGATGAAGCTTTGATAAGAAATATTCCGAAATAATAAAGACAATAGCCCCAGCCGACGCGGAGCTAATGGTAAAAACTAAGTGGGTGCTTGTTAATTTGACTTAACTCGTCCCATAATCTTGTTTTAATGAACTCAAGAACGAGTAAGTCATTATCATATATACAAACAAAATAGGTAATGACACCACTAAAACAGCCGTTTGTGCAACCTTGAGGCCGCCAACATACATTAAACAAATAGGCAGGAGTGCCAGTGCCAAAGCCCAAAATGTCCGGTGTAAGCGATGAGGATCTTCCCCAACAGGTAGTTCAGCCGTAGCGCTACTGGCAAGAACATAAGAAGCCGCATCATAAGTTGTCGCTACAAAGATGATACAAACCACACAGAATAAGCCTATAACAATATTAGATAATGGTAACTGTTCAAATACGGTAATAATCGCTTCGGGTATCCCACTTTCATTCATTAACACTATCACATCCAAATTACCTGAAAGTTGTTGATATAATGCAAAATTGCCAAAAATCATATAAAACAACGAGCCCCCGATAGTCCCGAATGTGAGCATACCAACAGTGACTTCTTTAATGGTTCTGCCCTTTGATATACGGGTAACGAAAATGCCAACAAATGGACCGAAAGCAACCCACCAAGCCCAATAAAAAACAGTCCAGTTTTCAACAAAATTAGATTCTGTAAATGGGTCTGTCCAGGTATTCATTTGGATGAAGTTTTGTAAAACAGTGCCTAGACCACTTATACTTGATTTGAAGATAAATACCGTTGGGCCTGCAAATAGAAGAAATGCCAGCAATAAGAATGATAACCAAACATTAGCTGAACTGAGCCGTTTCATCCCTTTTTCTAATCCAAAATAAACACTCGTGGCAAATATCATGACGCACACGCACACCACAATTACTTCAAGCGAGAAATTTGAGTCGATACCAATCAATCGTGCTATACCTTCGGCAATCAAAGGTGTTGAAAAACCCAAAGATGAACCCGCTCCACCAATCAACGCTATCCGAAAAAGAAAATCAATAAAACGTCCTGCGACAGAGTTTTCTTTGCCTCCCAACACATGATGACAACTGATACTGAACTTTAACATTGGAATTTTTTTAACGTAATAAGGATAAGCAATCGCTAACGTGGGTAAACAATAAAACGCCCATGCGCTTATCCCCCAATGAAATAATCCATACGATGATGCCCACTTAGCCGCTTCTGTTGACATTGGCTCTACACCAAACGGTGGAGATTGGTAATAGAAAGCCCATTCAATTGTCGCCCAATATAATAATCCAGCGCCAACGCCCGCGCAAAATAACATGCCACTCCACGCAAAATTATTATATTCCGGTTTATCATCTGCATCACCGAGTTTAATACTGCCATATTTGCCAAAAGCCAACCAAAGAAGTAACGGTAATATCGTCGCGGCAAGAAATACATATAGAAAGCCAAAGTTACTGCCTATGTATTCATAAGCTTGTTGCATCACTTTTGACGATAATTCTGGCGCCATCATTAAAGGTACTGTCATCAACAACATGACAGCAATGGTGGCGATAAAACCGGGTTTATCAATTCGTTGATTCAACTTAATTCTCCTTTATTATTCTTCTTCTTTTGCGTTTTGCTGTAGGACGGGAAATATTTTCTGACAATTTGAGAAATCAGGTGCCGAGATTGTCGATATGTGGGCCGATAACGCGAGCACTTTAGGATCCTTTTCATCAAATTGCGGCCAATGAGGCAGATCAGTCGATGTTGGATCATTAGGATCGCCACTTTTAGCAAAATTAGTCCAATAGCTTACCATCGCCTTTGTTAGCGCAGTGTCGTCATTGTTCGTTGTGAGCCAGTCATCATGACTATCAAACACATAAGGGATCTCTGCGCCATGGTAAGCCTGGAGCTGGTCGCCGCCATTACCCGTTCGAACACGCTTAAAGCGATAAATATAAGCACGTTTATCTGACTTAACGATTTGCTGTGCATAAGCATAACCCGGACACACCATGTCAATTAGGGTAGACGCTTGATCATGTCCATGGGCAATGCTTTGCTCTTGTTGCGCACGATCTTTCAATATATTTTGGATGTCTTTGGGGTAGGAATGGATCATTTGAGATAATTCTTCAGGAGAATTATCCAAATACATTAACCATTCATCTTGATTGCTACCAATCAGTAGATCGACCTGCAACTTCCGGCTAAACAGTAAATTTAAGGCAGTATCAGGGAGCACATAACCGTCGACGGAAGCACCATAGTAATACTCTGGAAAGTCTTGTTTGGCTTTATTAAACAGGACGGTTGCAGATGCTTTTTTTAGTGTCGACAGTGAACGGTCGTTGACATCAATGGAGTGGGCTAAGTCGTGACCAAATGTTTGTTGGTTTTTTAATGCAGTATTGTTCCACAATTGGAAACCACCACTTTGGCTGATGGCACGTTGAAAAAGACCATCCGCCAAGGGTGACAAAATCAAGTTGCCAATATTTGCCGCTCCAGCTGATTCTCCAAAGAGTGTTATATTTGAACTATCACCACCAAATTGCTCGATATTTTTATTGATCCAGCTTAATGCTTCGATTTGATCTAATAAACCAAAATTTGCGGACGCATTGTTTTGCATTAATTCAGGGTGAGAGAAGAAGCCAAACACACCCAAGCGATAGGCGATACTAACGACTATAACATTCCCTTGTTGCGCAAGCTTAGCGCCAATATAATTTTGCTCGTATGACCAGCCAGCCTTATTACTGCCACCATGTACCCAAACCATGACAGGTAATTTTTTATCTTTACTCAACAGTGGCGTCCAAATGTTTAGGTAAAGGCAATCTTCACTAAAGCTTGGATCAGTGAATTCCTCAGGAGACACACCGAAGGCAGCACCCAGCTGCTGATACCATTGAGTATTGTAGCTATCTTGAAAACATGCATGGGCAAACTGAGTGGCTAACTGTTTACCTGATCGTGGTTGATGTTTTTCTGGTGCTTGCCAACGACTATCATCTAACGGAGGCGCAGCATACGGAATACCCTTAAAGGCAGCAACTGCTAGTGTTTGATCTGTATATTGCCCAATCAATATTTCATTGCCAGCGGTTACTTCAACTGAGAGTGACTCGTTGGCAGCGCACACGTGGCAAAAAATAAACAAGGACATTGTAATAGGTAGGCCCCTACCCAAAAAACACATAAATCTGATAGGGAGTAACGATGTTTTTATCATGAGTTGGGGCCTTTTAACTATAATCTACGCATCAATATCAACAACAACACAGCCGCGCAATCCATTTCCCTCTATTAACGCATGACTTTTTGCCATTTGTTGAAAAGGCAGTACATGCGTCACTCTGTGTTGCAAATGCCCTTCAGCTAAGGCCTTGTAAATGTCGTCGATAGCTTGCTGTTTCGCTAATTCTGGCATGGCATAGACAATAGTCATGCGTATAGTGAGATCCATAAACATCATCTGCAAAAAAGGTAACGTGGGTTCTTTGATTTGGGTATTCCCATAAGTGGCAATCACGCCACTGGTGCGAATACATTTAAGGACTTCAGGCAAGTTAAAGCCAAAATCAACATCAATCACCCGATCCACTTTTTCACCATCGTTCACCTCTTGGGCTTTATCACCCCAGTTAGCTTCACGATGGTTAACCACTAAATCAGCTCCAGCTTGAATGCAAGTGGCTTCATCTATTGGGTTACTTGCTGTTGCAATGACTTTTGCTCCTGCAAGTTTAGCCCATTGAATAGCATAGTAGCCAACCCGGCCAGCTCCACCGGTAACTAAAACCGTCTGGCCATCAACCGCACCATCTGATGAGACAACACGATGCGCAGTCATGGCAGGAATGCCTAAACAAGCACCTATCTCAAATGATGTATTGCTCGGTAACGTGGCCGCTCGCGATGCATCAATGGCGACATATTCAGCTGCTGTGCCTAAAAGGCGAGCATACTGCGCCTGATAAACCCAAACGCGTTCGCCAATTCTACTTTCAGAAACGCCTTGGCCAACGGCCTCGATAATACCTGCACCATCGCTATGCGGGATCACATGACCATTATCCAGTAGGTTAGGAAAAGCGCCTATGCGCTTTTTAACATCTGAGGGATTAACCCCTGTGGTTTTTAATTTGACTAATACCTGACCATCTCCAGCAATCGGCTTGGGTTGCTCACCTATTATGATTGTATCTGATGCAGCACCAAACTTTTCAAACCAAGCTGCTTTCATTGTTTTCTCCCATTTTTAACCACATCCCACTATGTTGCGCTCAGCTATATTTAATGAATCAATCAGAACCGATTAAACCCAACCATGCATAATATTTAAAATTTACTAGATAAACTTTCGGTATGCCCATCAATTCCAATCGCCTGCCCAGAAAGACTAGCCCCCAGTGTAGAGCTTAAAAATATGGCCATATTGGCTATATCATCTGGACTGACAAAAAGCCGAAGTGAACTTTGTTCTGCGTAGATATCTCTTACCACATCCGGTGCTACCCCACGTTTTTCGGCATCAAGACGGATAACATTGTCAATCCGCTCTCCTTTAACACTGCCAGGGCATAGTGCATTTACGCGAATATTATGTGGCCCTAACTCCATCGCCCATGTTTTTGTTAAACCAATCAGTGCCCATTTAGATGCGGCATAAGGCGAGCGCATCGGAAAACCAAAAAAGCCAGCGTTCGATGAAATATTGATAATGCTGCCCGAGCCATTTGCCTTGAGTAACGGTACCGCAAACTTAGTGCAATGAAACTGTCCATTCACATCAACATTGATGGTACGTGCCCAATCGTCAGGATCAATGTCTTCAACCAATGCCGTCGGACCTGCTATCCCAGCATTGTTTACCAACAGGTCCAAATGTTGATAATGAGTCATCAAGTCAGCAAACATTTGTTTAACTTGAGCAACATTTGCAACATCTGCTACCGAGGCTGTTGCACTAGGATTTGCTTCAAGAAATTCAGCTACAACCTTATTATTAATGTCGCAAACATGTACTTTACAACCATATCCTAAAAATTTTTCGGCTATTTTACGGCCAATGCCGCTGGCGCCAGCGGTAACGAGCACAACATGCTCCGGGCCCAACCCGTTATTTACTTCAGTCATTAGAATGTCCTCATATTACAAAAAATACGCACTTGAAATTAGGAAGATACAGGTGCGCGTCATGCTGGATTTATTGAACCCGTCAAGACGCGCAACCAGAGATTTATTCAAATAACATATGAAATCTTATCCCTACATTTCGAGGTCTGTTGACTGTTACAGTGCTATCGTAACTTGCGCCACCACGAGACAGCTGAGCACGTTCATCGGTCAAGTTATCGACATACATATTGACTCCCCAGCCATCCATATCTATTCCTGCAGACAAATTAACAATACTGTAGCTGTTATTGACATCACGAAGGTCTAGGTTTACATCACTGGTTTTATACTTGTAGATATCACTGTATGTCTCGCCAACATAGGAATAAACAATTTGCGCAAAGCTATTATAACCACCGATAACAACGTTATAACGACTGGTTAAATTCCCCTTAAAATCAGGCACGTTGGGCAGTGCAGTGCCGTCAGGTGACAAGTTACTGCCTACTAATAAATCAGCTGCCAACTCAGCTTGATTAAAATTAAATGCTGCAGTTACCGTCCAGTCTGGAGTCAGTAAATAGGTAATATCTGATTCTATGCCGACAATTTTTGCTTCGCTGGCGTTGACTGTTAAGCCAACAGGAGAACCATATGATGAATCATAGCGAGTAAATTGCATATCATCCCATTGCATATGGTAAACAGCGCCATTCCAACGAAGATTATTATCCAGCCACATTGTTTTCCAGCCTAGCTCCGTATTGGTGACAAAGTCAGATTTATAGATACGCGCTACCAGATCTGTTTCATCTCTGTTTATGCCACCAGGGCGATAACCTTCTGACCAAGTAAGATAGACCATCTTTTTATCATCAATTTTATAGGTTAAATTGAATTTAAAAATACTATCACTATCCTCATCTTTACTATCAACGTTAATAATAGGGAAGCCAGGCGCAATGGCGCCATAACCCGACACTCCGACTAAATTACTTTCATTTTCAAACCATCTCGCACCCAGTGTGGTGGTGAGTTGATCTGTAAATGCATAGCTCACTTCACCAAACAATGCCGACTGCTTATCTGCACGCTTTTGATCCGTTAAATACCAAAGATTAGGCACGCCAAACTGTCTAAAGTCAGAGCCTTGCGCCATCCCATCCATTATCCATTCTTGACGGTAATCATGACTGGCATCTTCGTAATATAAACCAACAATATATTGAAGCGGGTCGTTGTCTGTTGATTGCAAACGCAGTTCATGAGTATTACGTTTATATTGATTATCGTCATTGTAAAAAATAGCCATACTGGAACAATCTACATCTACATCTGCAGTACCATAATATTCACAGCCATAATATTGGATCCAACTAGTAGAAAAATAGTCAGCATAGTCAGAGTAATCATTAAAGTACTGCACATCTCGGTCCATAAATGAGCCCGCATAGACGAGACTAGAAGAACCAAAATCACCCTCTATCGTTAAGGCTGCTTGACTAAATTCATCATCCATTGAATCAGGAAAATAACGCTGAACCTCTAAATCACCGACTTCACCACTAGGGTTTTCTGAGTCTTGAAACCATACACCTTCCGTCTCCTGCTTTTGAGTCAGGTAACTAGCTGTTGCAGTCCAGTCATCGTTAAGGTTGACTTTTAAAGCCACTCTAGCGCCGCTATTCGTTAATTCATTGAAATTTTCTTTTATCAGATCATCGTTATTTTCTTCAACCGTTGAGAAGTTTCCACCATCGGTGAACAACCCATAAGTCCTGGTGCCTGCTATATTATCAATGTAGCCGCCATCTTTTTTGGTCCAAGCAACTAAGCGGATTGCAGCATTATCACTGACTGGAAGATTCACAAATCCTTCTAACGAGTGGCTGGGATCGCCACTGTTGGTCGTGCCATAACTGACATCAACACCCCCTTCAAAAGTATCTACTTGAGGTTTATTAGTAATGATCCTGATAGTACCCGACTGCGAACTTGCGCCAAATAACGTACTTTGAGGTCCTGCAAGTGCTTCGACTCGTTCGATATCATAGATATGCAAATCAAGATTTCGCCCGATAGCAGTGACCGGTTGTTCATCTAGATAAATGGCAACACTTGGTTGAGAGCCTGATGCATTTCCACTGCCACCATCTGATGCGCCACGCATATAGACTTGTGACAAACCAGGCCCCGCTGATTGATAGGAGAGGCTGGGTAACATCAATGCGTAATCATCAAAGTTTTCGATTCCTAATTCATCTAACTTTGTCGCACCTAATGCCGTGATACTTAAGGGAGTGTCTTGAATATTTTCAACACGCTTTCGTGAGGTTACTGTTATTGTCTCGATCCCCTGAGACGTCTTTTTATCAGCTGTTTTGGTTTGAGCCGTATCTACCACTTGTGCATTGGCGCTGGGCATCACTGCCATGCCGCCAACCATCAACGCTGACAATGCAATACCTTGAATCTTTTTGTCGTTAATGGCATCACGTATTGCCACCATTATGGGATTTAATTGAATAGACTTTGATTTGTTTTTTAGATGCTTATTGGTCATTGTGTGTACCTTTTATAATATGTATATCAAACAAGTCACAAATCCCAAAAAAGTAGAAAGTAGACTCGTAATATCACTTTGGATAGCCAACAAATTATTAACATATCCTTTACAATTATTTAATGGTAACAATGGGGTTGCATTCAAAACAAACGATTTTATCTCTCCTACTGTTGAATAAAAC
>OOGD01000014.1_pt1 | contig 45698 bp, 40 predicted proteins | sample 1670381 | NCBI WGS metagenome assembly OOGD01 (sample SAMEA98146918, study PRJEB22522) | marine metagenome | biome: marine biome; feature: marine water body; material: sea ice | place: Arctic Ocean | collected 14-Sep-2015 | depth 1.3 m | reverse complement strand
GATTATTTGTTACCACGTAGCCTTGTTCGGCATCGATGATGACACCGGAACCTAACCCTTTAAAAGGTCTTTCTTGTAATTGCTCGTCTGAACCACCAAAAAAATGTTTAAACATTTCGGGCACACGTTGCCGAGAAACCTGGGTACCTTCAACGGATATGCTGACAATTGCAGGCGTGGCTTGGTCTAACATGGGGGCGAGACTGGGTATCTCATTTTTATCAGTTGAAAAAAATGGTAATGCACCGTGAGACACTAAATTGACCGACATGCTCGCAGCAATTATACAAAAAGACCCAACAAAACGTTTTACTACTTTATTCATCGATTATCATCTCCAACATCTAAATTAAACAGTATAAGGAGTGTCATTGGCACGAAAAAGTTCCTTATTTGGTTTCTTTAACCGGTGATTTTTCAGTGCCTGAAAACAACCCTGAGCTTTGTGAAGAAAAATCTAGAGGTTGTGTACCTGAACTAGTTTTTTCACGGGTTGGTTTTGTGCTTTTATTTCGTAAATAAGCTGTAGTATGCTCCCCAAAGTAGTTCATAGAAGCTTCTGGTCCAGCCTGTTGGCTGATAAGTAATTGCTCAAAATCTTCAATCCGCTGTTTTAATGAAGCTGATTGGGTGATCAAGTTGTCAGCAATTTGTCTAGTTTCTTGTACATGATTTACAGCTTGCTGGTTCATTAATTCTTGAATAGTTTGCTTACTTGCCGCCTTATCCAATGTGCTGCGTTCTTTACGATTGGAAAATTTGGTAACAAAAAAACCGATAATCCCACCAACAAGCAATAACAATAGTCCTAATAACCAATCCATAATCATCTCCATTTTTCTACTTATTTCAGCTCACATGACTATCTACTATTTAATGAATTGTAGATTAATGTCCATGAGCAGTTACATAATATTTGTTATTATACGCTCAGCATTTTTAATGCGGTCATTTTATTTGTATTCAAGTGTTAAAAACACTCAATAGCGAAAGGAAAAAAACCAAAGAATGATTGAGTTCACGCCATGGCAAAAATATCAGGAAGATCTCCAAGATCCTTTATTCCAATATGATACTTCACAAGAAAATGCAGTAAAAGAACTGCAACGTTTATACGATGAGCTCATTCATCCTGAAAAAAAACGTACTTGGCGAGTGAAGTTACAGAGCAAGTTTGGCAAAGGTATGAGTAAACCTTCAATTCAAGGTTTATATTTTTGGGGAGGTGTAGGACGCGGCAAGACCTATTTGGTTGATACATTTTATGAATGTCTGCCTTTTAAAAGGAAGATGCGCATTCACTTTCATCGTTTTATGCACAGAGTTCATCAAGAGATGAAAACATTAGAAGGTCAGGTGGATCCATTAAAAATAATTGGAAAGACATTCGCCAAAGAAACTAAAGTGATATGTTTTGATGAGTTTTTTGTCTCTGACATAACAGATGCTATGATTTTAGGTACGTTGATGGAAGAGCTTTTTAGCCATGGTATCGTGTTAGTCGCTACCTCGAATATAGTGCCGAACAACTTATATCGAAATGGTCTGCAGCGAGCAAGATTTCTGCCAGCGATTGAATTGATTAACCAAAATACACGTATTGTGAACGTGGATAGTGGGATAGATTATCGACTGCGTACTTTAGAACAGGCAGAAATTTTTCATTATCCATTAGATAAACAAGCTAACCAAAATTTACATAAATATTTTAAACAGTTGGCCCCTGAACTCGGAACTATTGATCAAGAGATTGAAATCGCAGGTCGTACCATTCCGACAATGCATTTTGCCGACGGTGTTGTTATGTTTGATTTTCGAGCCGTTTGTGATGGCCCTCGTAGCCAAACAGATTATATGGAAATAAGCCGCCTGTATCACACCGTATTAATTGCTAACGTAAAACAAATGGGACAAACAACAGACGATATTGCCAGGCGTTTTATCGCTATGGTGGATGAGTTTTATGAGCGTAATGTTAAATTAATTATGTCAGCTGAGGTGTCTATGGAGACACTTTACTCAACAGGCCAACTTAATTTTGAATTTAGACGCTGCTTAAGTAGACTTAATGAGATGCAGTCTCATGCTTATCTTGCATCGCAGCATGTTCCTTAGTAAAAGGATAAGTTGTCGAATGGGTTTTGTTATCTGAATTGAATATCTGTAAAATACTGATATTAATCTAATCGGGCTGTGACTCGACATTATTAGAAAGAGAATAAATAAATGGGTAGAAAATTTGAAGTGCGTAAAATCTCTATGGCTAAGACTGCTGGAGCGAAAACAAAAGTCTATTCCAAGTACGGCAAAGAAATTTATGTTTGTGCTAAAAATGGTGGAATAGATCCTCAGGCAAATTTATCTCTTCGCCGATTAATTGAAAAAGCTAAAAAAGATCAAGTGCCTAGCCATGTTATTGATAAAGCTATGGATAAAGCAGCAGGTGGAGCGGGTGAAGATTATGTCCCTGCTCGTTATGAAGGTTTTGGTCCTGGAGGGTGTATGGTGATTGTTGATTGTTTAACTGACAACAACAATCGAACTATTACTGATGTGCGAAATTGTTTTACTAAAACCGGTGCAAAATTAGGTGTTGAAGGTTCAGTAGGTCATGTGTTTGATCATCAAGCAGTATTTGCCTTCAAAGGTGACGATGAAGATGCAGTACTTGAAACGTTGATGGAAGCGGATGTAGATGTCACAGAAGTAGAATGCGAAGAAGGAGTTGTCACTGTTTATGCGCCTCACACAGAATATAACAATGCACGCACTGCGCTTACCGATGACAGTCCTAATATTGAATTTGAAGCAGAAGAAATAACTTTTATCCCACAAACAGAGTCTGTCGTTAGCGGCGATGATGTTGCCACTTTTGACAAATTTATGGATATGTTAGAAGACTGCGATGATGTGCAACACGTTTATCATAATGCAGTGGTGAATAGAGTCTGACTTTTGAACGGATGTGCCTTCAAATGTATACCCAAAGCCTTCATTTTTGAAGGCTTTGGGTATGAAGAACTGCGATCGAATGAGGTGAAATATTGAACTGAATAAATAAGCGGGTCAGGCTCAATAAATATTAATCATGTCTAAATGAATTTTACAGCCAATCTTGATTCAATAGTGATTCTTTATTTTATCTGCTTTCTTTGACATACTTTTATATTATGTGAACCAGTTTTATAGGTGAAATCTATTAATCAGTCTAAACGTGTTTTGTAGTCAATCTGACTTAGGTTTTTAGGAATATAAACTATTTTTTATCCACCTTAAATTAGAAATTTTATGCTATGTGTGGCAATTATTCTATTGAAGCTGAAACAATTAATCTTCTAATTTAACAATCTGATCAAGTAAACTAATCATTAACTTTGTTCCTGTACCAGATGCAATACCATCAAATACATTTTCAACATTCTTGCCATGTTGCCCGCCCGCTAAATCACTGATCGAACGGATAATCACCCAATCTACATCGTTAACAAAACATATTTGCCCTACAGCAGCAGATTCCATTTCAGTTACTTGGGCGTTGTACACTCGTTGTAACCAATTACGATACTCAGCGTTATCAAGAAACACTGAGCCTGTTACACCATTACCACCAATTTTGATTTGAATCGGTTTACCTGAAGGCATATTAATTGGACTCACCGCTTTCACTGCTTTTTTGGCTAGCTCAATTAATTCTGGTGTGACTGTGAAATAAGGCATATTTCTTGGCTTATCCCAACCCTGTTTAATTATCTCCATTTCTTCTGGATGAATATAACCGAAGTTTTCATAAGCAGGGGCGTGAGGATCTTGTTCGCGCCTTTCTTTGTATCTTTCAAGTGCATTTTCATAATAATCAGGTAAAACAAAACTACCATCTTTTTCTGGATCAGGATTCACATAAACGGATTCATCATGAAAGTACCAACGCTCTGGTACAGAAATATCACCAGGTTGAAAATCAGGATTGACGGCCCCCGCAATACCCATCATCACAACTCGGTCAATGGGAAAATAGTCCAACGCCATCTGCATAGTCATCGCTGCATTAGGTACACTTATACCAGTAGTAAATATCACCACAGGCTCTCCTTTGTAAGAACCCAGTTGATATTTGACTCCTTTGATAGTCAGAGTTTGATCGATTTGAGCATCAGGAAGTTGACCAAATGCTTGATTAATGGCTTTGATTTCTGGGGCATAAGCAGCAACAATCGCAGTCCACTTATTTTTATCTGAAAATGCTTTTGGCCCATAAGCGCTAATATCTTTTGCAAATGAGCTGTTTGCATTTAATAAGAAGCTAGAAATAACAAGAAAATAGATGCTGGTTTTATTTAACATAATAACATTACTCATATATAAAATGTATTTTGCACTATAGAAGTGCAAAATAATTGCGAAAAATGGCCAGTTCGGAATTATTTACCGGAGTTGCACCAACTTAGTGAGACTTTTTATCTCAGGCATCCAGTTATGGGAAATTTATGCCATTAGTTGTATTAGTACACTTACTCGCTAAATAATTATTTACCTATTAAGCGTAGAAACTCGTTTCTGGTTGCATCAGACGTGCGCATAGAGCCCAGCATTACTGAGGTGATCATCGATGCGTTTTGCTTTTGAACACCACGCATCATCATGCACATGTGTTTACCCTCCATTATAACGCCTACACCTGAAGCTCCCGTTACTTTTTGCACTGCATCGGCAATTTGTTTAGTTAAGCCTTCTTGGATTTGTAAACGTCTTGCATACATATCTACAATTCGGGCAAACTTTGATAGTCCCAATACTTTACCATTAGGTAGGTATGCAATATGACAACGACCTATAAAGGGTAAAATGTGATGTTCGCACAACGAATAGAACTCAATGTCCTGGATTATGACCATTTCATCAGTATCTGCTTTGAAAATAGCTCCGTTTACAACACCATCTAAATCTTTTTGATAACCATCAGTTAAAAATTGCATGGCTTTGGCCGCGCGTTTTGGTGTATCGACCAGTCCACCACGACTCACGTCTTCCCCTATGATTGAAAGAATATCTGTGTAGTGACCGGCTAATTTATCTGACATGTATTTTGACTCTTCGAAAAATAGTATGAATTGAATATGAGCATATGAAATTGAGGTAACTCATTATTAATTGTTAATGATAACATTTTCTTAGGATAGGATTAAATACTGCCATCATATTTATGTATGTTGAATAAATAACTGATTTGAAGTTTTTTGTTTTTTATTGTAGCGATAGTCGAATGTCTAGTATGTGGTAACTTAGGGAAGTCTTAGCTTCCTAATAGGCTTGAGCGTAATTTTTAGAGCTTGGTTATTGTTTAAATACTGAATGAGCCTGTTCTGCTAGTAGTTAAGCTTTGTTGGTTGACATCCATGTCGATTTTCTTGAGTTTTATTGAGCATAGTGCCTGCTCAAAAATATTTTACAGTCGCTAAGACAATAATAGCTAAAACAAGAAGAACGGGCGCTTCATTTAAGAAACGGTAGAAGCGTGATGAGTGAGTATTCTGATCTCTAGCAAATTTGCCTACTAGTATAAATAAGTAAAAGTGGTAGACATACAAAATCATGACTAAGGTGAGTTTAATATGCAGCCATTTGGAAGCAACAAACCATTCCATTCCATATAAGCCTATCAACCACACACCGAAAACTAAGGTTAATAAGGCAAAAGGTGTAACAAAGTACCATAACCGCCTCTCCATGATCTTAAACTGATCTTTAACTGCTTGGACATCTGTTTGGGCGTGATAAACCATTATCCTAGGCAAATAAAATAAGCCTGACATCCAAGCAACCATAAAAAAAACATGTAATGCTTTTATCCAAAGTAAGGTCATTGTGTTTCCTAGTAGCTTGCTTTATGCAGGTGATACCTGAGTGTTTTCCAAGTAATAACACCTACGATTTCTTCTGCTGTGGTCGAAAATACATACACAGCACCGTGTCTGTTGACTTCAAGTAAGCTGTACACTTCAGCTAGAGTAGCTTGAAAATTGATCCCTTGCATTGGAATAAAGGTTAAACACATTGCGCCATCGTCTTTTTGTTTTTCATATTCAACTAAGGAATATTCAGAGGCCCCATTTATATCAAGTGAATACCGGACTACAGCAATATCTTGCTCTCTATTTGTGGTACTTATCAATTGTTCGTTATTGTAAAAAAACTCACTATGTTGATTAAGTAGCCTGAATTCTTTGTTCATTACGGCTAGCACGCCAGTTTTTTGCAGTGATTCCATTACAGATGAAATAGTATAGGGTAATTTTTGATAATCTAATTGCTGTGTGAAAATAGAACTGTTGCCTAAAAACTGTGTGGAAGTCACATAAGCAGGCACAATCACTAGAATAGTGGGTAGGATCATCTCCGGGCTATAGGATAATTCCATAACGGCTGATAAGGCCGCTAGTGGTGCATGAATAACTGCGGTCATCAGCCCGGCCATTCCTAACAGCGAAAAACTGCCATTTAAATCACTGACATCGTCTAAAAAGAAACCCAGTGGAAAAGCAAGTACCACACCACTTAGCATCCCAATAACGAATACTGGTCCTATTATACCACCAGGTATACCGAGGCCAATAGCAACAATAGTCAATAAAAATTTTGCTGCTACCACTCCGATAAGTAGCTGGATATTTCCATCTTGTGCGATTAAAACGTGTGCAGAATGAAAGTGTGCACCTAGTGCATCTGGTAATAAATATCCTACTGCGCCGGTAATTAGTCCTGCAATCAATAATCGACGTGCCATATTGATATGGCTAAAACTGCGGATCACCAACATTAAAGTCTTATTAAATAAAGTGGCTAAACACCCGAGTAGGATACCAAATATAATTAAGTATATGTATATCCAGCGGCTAAAATCATGGAATTGAATAAAAGACAGTTCTTGCGTTTCACCAAAAACAATACGTGTCAATACTGTGCCACAAGCAGCAGCAAGCATAACAGGAATAAAAATATGAATTTTGTATTCTCGTAGTACTACTTCCATAACAAAAATTACGGCTGCAAAAGGTGTATTGAATGAAGCAGAAATACCGGCTGCAATACCACATCCAGACAATATACGAATACTATTGTGTGGAAATTTCAACCATTGGCCAAAGAAACTGCTGCCGAATGCCCCTAAGTGCACGGATGGACCTTCTCTGCCTACCGAAAAACCACACACTAGTGCTAAAGTGCCACCAAAAAATTGGTTAATGGCTGTCCTAAACGGAATGTGTCCATAATAATGTTTGATTCTATGGATGACAAAAGGAATGCCCATACGATAATGTTTAAATCCTGTCAGATAAGCGATTAACGCTATCGCTAATGCACCTGCGCAAGGAAGAATAAAACGCTTATAGGGTTCTAGAGCGCCGAATTCATTTATCTTTGGTAAGAATAATCCTTGTAGCCATTCAGCACTTAAGCGAAATAAAATAATTAAGGAAGCAGCACAAATTCCACCCACAATGCCAATGATACACAGCTGAATAGATGTGCGTGGTGTGGCAAGTTCTTGTCTAAAAGCGTTGAGGTTCACAATTAAAAATGGACTGATAACTGGCAATTGCTTCAGTTTATCACAAGCTATTGTATCTTATAGAGTTAATCTTTTTAGAGTATTCAAAAGGCTGAATATTTGATAAATCATACAATTATTTTAAATAACTAAATGATAATATATAACTTTATTGAGAACATTTTGTAGCTTTTAAAGGGCATAAATTGATTATTTCTGATCTAAAAAATAAATTTGGTGCATTTCAGTCTTATATCATTCTAATTGCGATGATTACTGCCATTTTGTATCTAGGCTTTTTTTTGGGTAATTCACATTTCACCCAACAAAAAATGACAATATCAACCCATGAAGAAAGTATTCAAAATCTTAAGTTAGAAAATGAGCAATTGACTAAAAATTTAAATATCTTAGGGGTTGAACTTGAGATTGCAAAACTGACTCAACAGCAACATTTTGTTGAAACTGGCAAAAGTATTGATGTTGAAAAGGGCTTACGTACCCAGCTCGCCTTTTATCAACAAGTGATGGCACCAGAATTGGATGAACAAGGCTTTCTGATTGAGGGTTTTAATCTAAAACCTGCATTGAGTGAGCATTCTTTTCGATTTGAACTTGTTTTGATGCAACAAAATAAGACCAAGAATACTCTTAGAGGGAATTTAAAGGTTAACTTAATAGGTAGTGAAAAAGGTAAAGCTAAGCAATACTCGATCAATGATTTGTTATCTGATCAAGAACAAAAAAGTCTAACCTTTGGTTTTAAATATTTTCAAGTGATTGAGGGTGAAATCAGATTGCCAGAAGATTTTCAGCCAGAAAAAGTATCTGTGCATGCCACTATTTTTCAGTTTAAACGTAAAAAAGGTGAGTTAACCACTGTATTTGATTGGGTGATTAACCATAACTAAGGCAAGTATGACTGAGTCAGCATTAATTAGTCTTAGTGAATACTTGACCATATTAGTCAGGTACTAGATAATCGGTTTCGTTAAAGTTATTACATTTTTACGAGGCAAGTTATGACAGTGCAAATTGCATTACCTATTGAATTTTCTGATGCCGCAGCTAGAAAAGTTAAGACTTTGGTGGATGAAGAAGAAAATCCAAATTTAAAACTACGGGTTTATGTAACCGGTGGTGGCTGTTCTGGTTTCCAATATGGATTTACCTTTGATGAAAAGGTTAATGAAGGCGACGCTACTATAGACAAAAACGAAGTGACGTTGGTAGTCGATCCTATGAGCCTGCAATATTTAGTCGGTGGCGTAGTGGATTATACAGAAGGATTGGAGGGTTCTCGCTTTTTAGTGACTAATCCTAATGCAACCACCACATGCGGTTGTGGTGCTTCATTTACTGTCTAGTTTCGACTTTTATATCATTAACAAAAAAGCCAGCTTCAACAGCTGGCTTTTTTTTGTGAGTATTAAAATTTAATTATGAGTGCTTTCAAATATTTTATTTGCAGAAGCAGCTACAAAACCTTGGTATAGATTTCCAGACCCCATTGGGTATCGTTGTGCAAATTCATAAAAACAGCTAGGTATTGTTTTCTTTCCATTGGTGAATTTAACTTCTATTTTGTCTGCCATAGTCGATGACTGAGCCAATAGTACCTCTGGACCACCCTTAATTTCACCGCCTGAAGAATTTAAAACAAATCCTGACTCTTTGAGTAAGGTATTCATTTGTTCCAGTGAGTTAAAGTGCTGCATGTGATTTAAACTAACTGTGAAGTGATTGGCTCTAAACCCCCAAACTGACATCCAAGCAGCATATTCAGAATGTGCGACTAACGTGTCATATTCCTGGGTATTGATTTGCCAATGTGTTCCTGAATACAAAAAATTGTCTTTTAAAGACTGGTCATCAGCGATGTTATCAACCATTTTTAAGATAATTTTTTGTACATCAACAGGCATTTCTTCAATAAGTAGTTCACTAATGAACACTTTGGGGTGCATATCGCTGGCATGCTCAAAGTGTTTGGCGCGCAGCTTTTTTTCAGTAAAGTCATATTGACCTTGTTCTGTGTAGCCTAACGCTAGAAAGTGTGACGCAAGTTTATCTAAGTTAATTTTTTCTATATTAAAGGTGCGCAATGCAATATGGTCATTGACCAACTTGGTACTTTTATCTGAATGCCCAGACTCAAACTCTTCTAACAAATCGTGTACTTTTTTTGCAGAAGGCGTAATGGCCAAATAGTCTTGCCATAAATGGCTAAACAAGCTATCTATTTTGTTATGCATAGCACTTATACCCTCGTTTTATCATTAAATACTTAATCCTGGGCTCAATGTATCAGGTAATGTCATTTTTTCTAGTTCTACAGAAGCAACAGGGTAAGCACAGTAGTCAGCTGCATAGTAAGCACTTGCTCTGTGATTACCACTATCACCAATTCCACCAAAAGGTGCTGCACCACTGGCGCCAGTAATTGGCCTATTCCAGTTGACTATACCAGCACGAATACGCTGATAAAAGTGTTGGTAATCTGCTGGGTTATCAGCTAATAGACCAGCAGATAAACCGAAACTTGTATTGTTGGCTTCATCTATGGCTTGATCAAAATCAATATAACGAATGACTTTAAGTAAAGGACCAAAATGTTCTTCATCTGGCATATCATTTAGGATGTCAGTTACGTCAATAATACCAGGACTAACAAATCCAGACTCAGTATCTAGGTGTTTAAGCTCGACTAATGGCTTCGCACCCAGTGTGACTAGCTGTTGTTGTGCTTTGACCATCAAAGACGCTGCATGTTGAGAAACCATTGCGCCCATAAAAGGTTGTGCCTCAGCATCGTACATACCAACTTGAATATTATTAGTTGCTTCAATCAATTTGTTAATAATAATATCACCAGCCTCACCTTGTTGAATAAACAAACGGCGGGCGCAAGTGCAGCGTTGACCAGAAGTGACAAATGCAGACTGAATAATATCGTGCACCACTGCTTTGGTATCTGCTGCATCTTTGACTATTAGTGGATTATTCCCCCCCATTTCTAAAGCTAAGATTTTGCCGGGGTGACCAGCAAACTGTTCGTGCAACAATCTTCCAGTACGCGAGCTGCCGGTAAAAAATAAGCCATCTAATCCACTATGAGAAGCAAGTGCTTTACCTGTTTCAACTTCACCTTGAACCATGTTTAATACACCAGCAGGTAAGCCTGCTTGCTGCCATAACTCTAAAGTTTTTTCTGCTACGACCGGCGTAAGATCACTTGGCTTAAATACAATAGTATTTCCGGCTAGTAGCGCAGGAACGATATGTCCGTTTGGTAAGTGTCCAGGAAAGTTGTATGGTCCAAATACTGCCACTACACCATGGGGTTTGTGTCGAATAAATGCTTTGCCTAATGGCATGGGGTTCTCAACTGTCCCCGTTCTTTCATGGTAAGCTTTCTCAGATAAGGTGATTTTACCTATCATAGCGCCCACTTCAGTTGTCGTTTCCCACAAAGGTTTACCAGTTTCTTGTGCGATAGTTAAAGCAAGTGCTTGTTTATTTTGCTCAAGTAACGCTGCAAATTTTTTCACATAAGCCAATCTTTCGTTAAACGTTAGATTACTCCAAGCAACAAAAGCCAAACGGGCGGCGTTGACAGCTGAACTAACTTGTTCTTGAGAGGCTGATTTAGCCTGCCAAATAATACTTTTTTTTGCAGGATCTATTGATTGTATGTCGTGTCCAAGACCCGCAAGCCAGTCGCCTGCAATAAAATGTGTTTGTTTATTCATAGTTATGTCCTGAAATGAGTTGGAGCAAAGCGAATGTTGTCGCCATCGCTCACTCCGAGTGCATCGGCGGCTTGTTGGCCGATAGTCGCGTGCTCAGTATCGATGACGAGTGTTGTGCACACTCCACGAAAGTCGTGTACTTTAGTATTGATGACAAAAAAAGTTGGCTGATCGTCATCTATCTTAGAAGTCACTTTAATCTGCTTTTTTACACTAGCTTGCGCACTACGAATATGTTTTAAATTTGCCTCAACGGTAGGACCCGCATCGAAAATATCCACGTAACCTCTGCAACTAAAGCCTTCTTTTTCGAGGAGTTGCAATGCTGGTCTGGTTTTATCGTGTACCTGACCAATCACTGCCTGGGCTTGTTTGCTTAACAAGCTTACATAAATTGGATATTTTGGCATAAGCTCAGCAATGAACTGCTTTTGACCAATTCCGGTGAGATAGTCAGCCGTAGGGAAATCCATAGAAAAGAAATGTTCTTCTAACCATTGCCAAAAAGGTGATTGACCTTTTTCGTCGTTGATGCCGCGCATTTCAGCGATAATAGTTTCAGCAAAACGCTGCCTATGTTCCATCATAAACAGAAAACGAAATTTGGATAATAACCTTCCGTTTGATCCTTCTCTGGCACCTTGTCGCAAAAATAATGTGCATATCTCAGATACACCCGTGTAATCGTTGCACAAGGTGAGTATATCGACATTGTTGTAAATTTTTAATTCACGAGATGCATGCACCACTTTACTTAAATGATAATGATAAAATGCGTCATCTAGACCAACGCCAGCTACAATACCACTAGTACCGACAACGTCTTGTGTTTCTTGGTCTTGCATTACAAACAGATAGCTCTCATCTGCAGGTTCAGCTACATCTTTTGCGAAGGCTTGTATTGACTTCTCAATTTTACTTTTAAGTAAAACTTCGTTTACTGGTAACGAAGTGAAACCGACCCCAGACTCCTGGGCAATTTCATACAGCGACAAATAATCGTCACGCTGGATTGGTCGAATGATTTTCATATTTGATTACCCGTTGACAACTTTAGCCACTGCTCGTTCAAAACGGGCAAGACCTTCGTGAATATCATCATCAGGAATAATCAAAGACGGAGCAAAACGAACAACATTAGCACCTGCGATTAAACACATAAGATGCTCTTGTGCAGCAGCAACTAAAAATTCACGAGCACGGCCAGCGAAGTCTTCATTTAATGCAGCTCCTAGCAATAGGCCCTTACCGCGGATTTCTGCAAAACAATGGTATTGTTCATTAATTTTTTCTAACCCTTTACGAAAAAGCTGTTCTTTATGCTTAACACCATTCAATACTTCTGGCGTATTAACTATATCCAAAACTTTTTCGGCTACCGCACAGCCCAGTGGATTACCACCATAAGTGCTGCCATGCGTACCAACTTTTAAATGTTCTGCAATTTTAGTCGTTGTTATCATGGCGCCAATTGGGAAGCCGCCACCTAATGCCTTCGCTGTTGTGAGTATATCTGGAACTACGCCAAGCCCCATGTAAGCATAGAGCTCTCCTGTGCGACCGACACCAGATTGTACTTCATCAAAAATAAGTATTGCGTTGTGCTTATCACACAAAGCACGTACACCTTTGACAAATTCAATAGTAGGACTGATTATGCCGCCTTCACCTTGTAGTGGTTCCATCATTACTGCACAGGTGTTATCAGATATTAAGGCTTCGAAACTGGCTAAATCATTATAATCTGCATGTTCGATAGCACCTGGCTTAGGACCAAAACCATCAGAATAAGCTGTTTGTCCACCCACTGTGACGGTAAAAAACGTACGGCCATGAAAGCCTTGCTTGAAAGATATTATCTGGTCTTTCTGCTCGCTATAATGGTCAAGGGCAAAACGACGAGCTAATTTTAATGCAGCTTCGTTGGCTTCAGCACCAGAATTAGCAAAATAAACCTTTTCACCGAATGTGGCATCGGTTAGCTTTTTAGCTAAGCGAAGAGCTGGCTCATTGGTTAATACATTGCTCAAATGCCAAAGTTTTTCGCCTTGTTCTGTTAGGGCAGATACAAGCTCGGGATGACAATGGCCTAGTACGTTAACCGCAATTCCTCCAGCAAAATCGATGTATTCGGTACCTGCTTGATCCCACAATCGAGAGCCTAATCCTTTTACTGGAATTATTGCTGCTGGATTGTAGTTAGGAACCATTACTTCATTGAACAAGTCGCGAGTTACATTCATAATATTGCCTTACTAGTGTCATATTCTGGTTTAAAAAGAGGACTATTATGTCAGAAGGTTTAACACTTGTCTTCATACATGTTGCAGGCAAAGCTACGTTTTTAAAGGGGTTCACTTAGTTTTGCATGAATAGTGAATAACTATCTAGCTGGTAACGAACTAGTTTTTAGCGTTAGTGTCATGTAAGCCAATACTATGAGCTTGTATTCAGAACTTTTTCTATTTTCTACTGTTTTTGAGGTGTTGCATGAATATGCTTAAAAAAATTAATCGTTAATCATTCTTAGGTCAAGTGAGCGTATATCTGTTGCTTTAAGTAACTCTAAAGCTCCTGCAGGCATACCTAATGTACGTATAAATGCCTTAGACTGCTCTACATCGATTAACTTGTACCTTTTTAGTATGCGGTATTGGGCATAAGCTTTGCCTTGCTTTAATACTAAGGCCAGCGGGGATATGTCTGCGGCGGGCTTATTATTGGCCACTTCAAACATTGCATTGGCAATAAAAACCCTCTTCATAGCCATCTTATCAATCAATCTAGCACTGACACCTAATGCGTATTTATCAATCAAGTGGTTGAGAAATGGACCTGATGGTGTAATTCTGGTTAGAGCAGCATGTTCTTCATGCTTTTGTGAATCTTGAGTTTCCACCAAAGCTTCTCGCAACACGGTCTCGAAAAGCCTAAAGTACAATTTTGACACCACCACTTTGCCCATCGCTTGTATCATGCCCAGACAAAATGCGTGATTTTGATTGACGCCTACCAAAGACGCTATTTGTTTGCAGGAAATAGCGACTGCTAAAGCGTCTTCCCAAATCCTTAACTTTATCATTGGGTAAGGTTCGGTGATTTGAGGCAACGAACGTTTGAAAGCTAGGGATGTAAGCACAATAATTAAATTTTCTATGCCAAAAAAATTAAGACCGACTCGCATCGTCTCAACCAATACAACCTTGCCTTTGTTGTCAACACGTTGATACTTAGATTGATTAACAAACTTCATTAAATCACTGAAAAGCCAAGGTAACTCACTGGCAACTGGTTCAATTTTAGAAATAGTGGCTACTTTTAGGCCTACTAAATCAAGTAAATTAGGAAGGGATGAGTCTATTCCCATGATTTTTTTGTACAAGTAATCTGTATCTTTAAGACTCTCCTCAAGTCGTTTTTCGACTTCAGTATCAACCTGTTTGGTTATGGTGTTAAGAAAACTCAGGTCAGATTTACTATTTAAGTCTTTTTCTCGGATTGCTTGTTTTTCAACGTGCAGTAATGATCTTGCTGTTTTGCTTTGTTCAATTTCGATAACGCTCAGTACAGGCTTGCCTTCATTAAACGCGCTTTCTTGTGCTGTTTTTATATCTAAAAATAGTGCTTCATAGCGCTGTTTAATTAGGCCTTCTACGTCTTTGTGCGTATTCATTAATTATTATATTCTTATGTAATTGCTTTTTTGAAAGTAGTTATCTAAGTAAGATAACAATTAATTTAATATAACTATATTTTTTCAACACGACAGGGTGTTTCTAGCTGTTTAGAAAATTATTAAGTATGAGATGACCAAACTCAGTTAATAAGGATTCTGGGTGAAACTGAACGCCGTAAATGGGTAATGTTTTATGTTCAATAGCCATTACCTCAGTTTTATTTGACCTATTTTGGCATAAATCGTTATTTTTGACATTAACACCGTTGCTACACCAAGCTGTTATTTTAAAGTCATCGGGGATACTCATATTATCTATCACTAATGAATGATAACGAGTGGCAGCGAACGGTATAGGAACATTTTTAAACAAAGCGGAGTGAGAATGGAAAATTTGTGAGGTTTTCCCATGTCTTATTTGTTGGGCCTTAACAATCTTTGCTCCAAATACTTGACCTATAGCTTGGTGACCTAGACAAACACCTAATATCGGTATTAGGCCAGCGAATACTTTAATTGCTTCAAGTGTTACCCCCGAACTATCAGGTGTGCAGGGGCCAGGTGAAAAAACCAAATAATCGGGGCAAAAAGTACGTATTCGCACACAATCAATTTCATCATTGCGCACCACAACAACTTCCTGACCAAGCTCTTCAAAATAATGAGCCAAGTTGTGGGTAAATGAATCATAGTTATCTATTAATAAAAGCATCGTTGCGCTTAACCAATGAAAAATTTAAGGGCGTTTAACAAAGCCTACCGCTTCATATGCTTTTGCAAGTGTTACTGAAGCGCGTTGACTGGCTTTTTCTGAGCCTTCATGCATTATTCTGTTCAGCTCGGTTTGGTCATCTCTGAGGGCATGATACTTAACCTGAATGGGCTCAATTAATGCCACTATTGCATCGGCTACATCTGATTTTAAATGACCGTACATTTTATCATCATAACTAGGAACGAGTTTTTCGATCGCGGTTCCCGTTGCACATGACAGTAAGCTCAATAAATTGGATACGCCTGGCTTCTCTGCTGTATCAAAGTAAATACGAGCTTGGTCGTCTGAATCTGTCACTGCGCGCTTAATTTTCTTAGATATTTTTTTGGGATCTTCCAATAGGCCTATAAAATTGTTGACGTTGTCGTCTGACTTAGACATCTTTTTTGTTGGATCTTGCAAACTCATTACCCGGGCACCAAATTCAGGAATATAAGGATCGGGTATGCTAAATATCTCGCCATATACGTTGTTGAAACGTGTTGCAATATCTCGAGCTAGTTCTAAATGCTGCTTTTGGTCTTCACCTACAGGTACTTGGTTAGCTTGATATAATAAAATATCAGCGGCCATTAATACTGGATAAGAATATAAACCTGCATTAATGTTAGATACATTTTTTGCTGACTTATCTTTAAACTGGGTCATGCGATTAAGTTCACCCATTTGGGTGTAACAGTTCATTAACCAAGCTAATTGAGCGTGTTCAGGTACATGAGACTGCATAAAAACTGTGCTTTTAGCTGGGTCAATCCCACAAGCAATGTATAATGCCAATCCATCCAAACAAGCTTGATGCAAAATCTTTGGATTTTGTCTTACAGTGATCGCATGTAAATCAACCAACATGTATAAACAGTCATGATCATCTTGCATATTGACCCACTGACGAAGTGCGCCCATATAATTGCCAATGGTGAGTTGACCCGAAGGTTGGCAACCGCTAAGTACAATTGGTTTTGTCATGTTGATTTGTTCTACTTATATAATGTTAAAAAAGAATTAATTGGCTAAGGCAAGCTCAGAACGCATCTGCTGGATCACATTGTGATAGTTTGCTTGGCCGAATATAGCGGAGCCAGCAACAAACATGTCAGCACCTGCTTCAGCGATGGCGCGAATGTTATCGACTTTTACGCCGCCGTCAATTTCTAATCGAATATCTAAACCAGATTGGTCAATTAATGCACGAATGATTTTTAATTTATCTAAACTTTGTGGAATAAAAGATTGACCACCAAAACCTGGGTTAACAGACATTAGTAAAATATGATGCAATTTATGCATTACGTGGTCGAGATGTTGTAAAGGAGTAGCAGGATTAAACACCAGACCAGGCTTGCAACCAGAATCAATGATGAGCTGTAAACTTCTATCTACATGAAGTGTTGCTTCGGGGTGAAAGCTAATATAGCTTGCGCCAGCGTCAGCGAATTGCTTTATCATATCGTCCACAGGTTGCACCATAAGATGTACATCAATATCAGCCGTTACTCCATGTTTTCGTAATGCGTTACAAATTAGCGGGCCGATTGTCAAATTTGGGACATAGTGATTATCCATTACATCAAAATGTACGACATCTGCGCCAGCAGCCAATATGTTGTCCACTTCCTCACCTAATTTGGTAAAGTTGGCGGATAATATTGAAGGAGCGATTAAGTATGGTTTCATATATTACCTTGCTAGCAAAATCGATACTTTACAGAAAAATCCCAAAAGACAAAAGCGTCCTGTTTGCACTAGTTCATAATAACCTTGCACCAATAATGACAAATTGTACTTTTATGGTGCATATTGTAAACTAAATTTCTTTAAGGGGGTGTTGTTTAAGACGATTTATATTATGAAATATCCAACGAAAACAGAGAGATAAACACTTTTTTAGGAGGGCTATATTGTTAGTTGCATTTAGGCATTAGTTTTGCGTTGCAGAGTCTATTAGAATAAAAACAAATTGTTATAAACAAAATTTAATAACTAAAATTATATAATTACAATCGGAGTAAATACATGAAAACTTTAAAAATTACCGTCTTAGCCGCCGCTATTTTAGCTGCATCTAGTGTTAGTCAAGTGGCAACGGCTGAAGGTAGCGTTAGTTCAAATGTCGGATATGTCTCTGAGTATCACTTTCGTGGTATTCAACAAACGTCTAGTGGTTCTGCAAGTGTAGGCTTAGATTATGGAAATGGCGGTTTTTATGTAGGTACCTGGGCTGCCGATGTAGCTGATGGCTTAGAAATCGACGTTTACGCAGGCTATGGTTTTGAATTTGATAGCGGTTTAGCTTTGAGCGCAGGACTGACTACATACCAATACACAGGAGATTTTGACAGTGCATACAATGAGATAAACTTAAATGCTGGATTCGGTATGTTCAGTCTAGAGTATTCTGTAGGTACGCAGGACGGAGATGATGATTTGGAAATTGTAGAAGCCGATTACACGTTCACCGGCATCTCTATTGAAAGTAATGGTTTTTCAGGCACTGTTGGTCTTTGGGGTGATGAGTTTGACGGTGAATATTTTGAAGTAGCATACGGTACCGAGATTGGTGGTTTCGATGTAGGTGTTGGAGTCATATTTAGTGGTTCTGATCTTGATGACGATGAAGCCATGTATTTTTCTTTTAGCAAATCATTTGATTTATAAAACTAGTTAATTTGAGAAATATAAAAAAGGCACAATTATTGTGCCTTTTTTATATCTAAAGATTAACGACAAAGTCTATAACATATGAGTTGAAGTGCAGTTGTTGCAAACTAAATTAGAGGTATAGTATAAGTAATTACCTCGAAGCTGGAAACACCATGAACAGGAAGTCAAAATTGTTATTTACCCAAACTGGAATAACGTTAGCTTGTATGGCAGCAGTTGTAATATTAAGTTTTCCTCAAATTTCATTAGACGATAAAAGTGCTTTCTGCGGAGATACAGAAACTACAGTCATTGACCATGAATTACCTGTTAGCCATCCTGCAAATAGATGCGCTAATGAAGGTCAAACACAAGGCGTAAGCTGGTCTGAGTGGTTTACCGGAAGATCTAGCTCCTACCAGTTCCACTTTATTGATTTACTTGAATTGTTATCACGCTCAGGAAACAGCGAAGCAGAAAATCCAGCCAAGACAAGATAGTAATTCTACACTTCAAATCAAACTATTGGACCTGAAATAAGGCCAACAGCTCAGCAACTTTTATTCTAGTACTGCCATTTTGGCTGATGAAACGACTAACTTGAAGTTCAGTCATATCAGCACCTTGATAAATATCCCTAGTAAACTCTGTGTCGTGGTTACTAACCAACACTGGAATATTGCGTTTGTAACCAGTGCGACGGGCCAATGATGCTAGTTTAATTTGGTTATCTAACGTAAATCCACCAGCAGCATAGCTATTAAACATAGCGGTTTTGCTGATAGGTGCATACGGAGGGTCACAATAAATCACTGAGTTTTTTCGAGCTCTGGCGAAGACTTTCTCAAAAGAATCGCAGGTAAAAGTGGCTAACTGAGATTTCTCTGCAAAGTACACTAGTTCCTTTTCTGGAAAATAAGGAGCTTTGTACCTGCCAAAAGGCACATTAAATTTTCCACTATTATTATAGCGGCATAACCCATTGTAACCATGCCTGTTTAAGTAAAGGAAGAAAATAGCCCTTTCATAGATATCTTCACTGTCATTAAACTCTTGTCTTATTTGGTAATAACGTTGCTCTTCATTAAAAGCGGGTGTGAAAAACTTAGCACTGTCTGTTATGTAATCGCTAGATTGATGTTTGACAATATTATATAAATTAATCAAGTCAGCGTTTATATCGTTGAGTAGATATTTAGAATAATTGGTATTGAGAAATACTGAACCTGCACCAACAAATGGCTCAATGAGTTTTTTGGCTTGTGGAAGCTTAGCGGTTATGTCTTCAATAAGACTGAATTTACCGCCAGCCCATTTTAAAAAAGCTCTATTTTTTTTATCTTTTGTCACTGCCAATGTTTCAACCAAGTCAAAGCCGCAAATTTGTCTGGCAGGATTGTAACGGCACTAGGTAGAAACAACAAATAGCTTAAGGCACAGAAATGCTTATTTCTTGTTTGACTTGGGAAACACGCTTAACAAAAGGTGTATTTCTTAACATGCTGTCCGCTAGGTTGATTATTTCTGCTCTAGCAAGATCTATTGAAGAAAAATGTTGGTTTTTCAACAACACATACCAATCTCCACCGTAACGTTGAGTTTTATATAACCATAGTTGTTGGCCAAGCTGCTCATCTCTAATGTAATCTTGCAAGATATTCACATTAGCCATTGCAGCTATTTGAATTAGAAAATTTTCAGAAGGTAGTGCCAACAACATTTCAGGCACAGGATAAAGGACATCATCAGTTAAAACTTGTTCAATATTACTCAACTGTAATTCTGTTTTTTTGACTATGGGATCAAACTTAACCTTATCTTCGATTCGATAATCATTAACAGTGTTTGTCTCATCTGCAGACACAACAGCTATAATAGAGGGGTCTGGTTCTGAAGATAGTTTTGTTTGTTCATCATTATTACTGGTTTGTAAAAGAACGTTGTTTGAATACTCTTTAATTTTAGCACTTGCCGTTTTCCAGTCAGTAACCAGTATATCTTTGGTGTTCACTTGTTTAACGATAGGTGAATTAGTCGATGTATCGAGTTTTCTAATAATTTGAGGTTCGGGCTGAGTCATTATTTCGGATGGTAGCTTTTCTAATTCTGTCATATCAGAGAGTTTGACAGGTTGTTCTTGGGTAAAAATCTGGGCGTTAACAAAGGATATGACTACACTAACCTTCTCTGAATATTGCCAGCCTAATATTCCAGTAAAAGTGATTAAAAAAACCAATCCAAATAAAGTCGCTACCCACCATTTTTTATAAATAGGCTGAGAAACAGCAGACTGGTAATGACGATCCTGTATACGTTGAGCAAACTTTTTTCGTTTATCTTGAATTAGTGATTCTAAATCAGAAAATTCATTATCATTGATGTGTTGGATGTCGTTTTGACTATTTAACACTATAGGTTGACCTTTGGATTTAGCTCCTAAGCCTGATTTAGTCATTTGTGCCCAATCAGAAAGCCCCATTAACAATACATTAAGATGCTGTTTGTTGTTGGCAAAGCGGCTTTGTAAGACCAAGTCCCATAATTCTTTAACAAGCTTATTAGGCAACTTTTCAGCTTGAAAAACGCTGATCAAAATTGGACCATTATGCTCGTTTAACTTAGCTAGCAGTTGATTGAGAGGCCGATTAAAATCTGCCTCTTGGTTTTGGCTGATGAGTTGTCGAAATAATTTTTCTCGATAATTAGCCAAAGGAGTTAACTCATTTGCAGTGAGTAAAGCTAAGTCAGCGTGTTCACTTTGCTGAGCAATAAAGCTTTCAATGACTTTGGATTGCAGTTGAATCTTGTCGCTGCAAACAAACACAAGTTGTGAAGAATAACTGATTAAATAGTCTAATCGGTCGTTAAGTTCTGAGACAGCCATTTGCATATACCTAGGTGGAGATACGTATTACATCTGTGCATAAAACATAGATATAACAAGTAAAAATCTAATCCTAAGAAAGAACGGCGCGTAACACCTCTTCAGATACTTCATTTGTGACCACCGCTTTGCCAATTCCCTTCGGTATAACAAAAAACAACTGACCAGCTTGCACTTTTTTATCGTGTCGCATATGTCGAATAAAGCTGTCATATGCCATATCAACAGGTGCAACTGTAGGTAAATCAAATGCTTGTAGCAGGGATTCGATGCGACTGAATTCTGACGCTTCGAGCCAATTCATCTTAGTTGCTACTGCACAAGCAAGAACGATGCCTGCTGAGACGGCTTCGCCGTGTAACCAGTTTCCATAACCTTTTTCAGCTTCAATGGCATGGCCAAATGTGTGACCTAAATTGAGTAATGCTCTCAAGCCAGATTCCCTTTCATCAATAGCCACTATTTCTGCTTTTATTTCACAACAGCGAGCAATCATGTATTGCAGTGCTGTTAGTTCTTGATGCTTGATAGCATGCTGGTTTTCCTCCAACCATCCAAAAAAGTCTGAGTCGTAAATCACACCATATTTAATTACTTCAGCCATTCCCGCTGCAAATTCACGTTTAGGCAAACTGCTTAAACTATTGGTATCGATTAAAACAGCTTTTGGTTGGTAAAACGCACCAATCATATTTTTGCCTAAAGGGTGATTCACTGCTGTTTTTCCACCAACTGATGAATCAACTTGTGACAATAAGCTAGTAGGGATCTGAATGAAGGGCACACCACGCTGAAAACTTGCAGCAACAAAACCAGTTAAGTCACCTATAACTCCACCACCTAATGCAATTAAAGTTGTATCGCGACCAGCAGACATCCCTAACAGCTCTGAAATAACCATTTCAAAGCTCTTCAAATTTTTGTATTGTTCGCCATCAGGCACGATAATTTTATTAACTTCAAAGCCAGCTAAGGCCTCATTGACAATAGAAAAGTAGAGCGGATCGACTACGTCATTGGTTACCACTACTACTTTATTTGTAGTGAGGTGTTTGCTTAGAACTGCAGGATTTTTAAGAAGATTGGCTTGAATCAATATAGGGTAGCTACGCTCACCCAACTCAACTGTTAGTGTCGCCATATTTAGCTAGCCCTATAATTGTTACATAAGAAAAAAGATTTACAAACCTATCTTAACGATGATCTGGTTCGCAACAGCACGGGCACTTTGGTCGTCGGTATCGACAATATAATCAGCTGCATCTTCATATAACGGATTACGTTCATCTGCTAAGTTACGCAACACTGTCTCAGGATCGTCTTTCTGTAACAAGGGACGACGCTTGTCACGCTGAGTTCTAGCGACTTGTTTATCAATAGTAGTTTGTAAATATACCACTATGCCTCGTGCTGATAACCTATTTCTAACATTTTTGCTGACTACAGAACCACCGCCCGTTGCCAAAACAATGCCTTGTTTATCAGTTAAGTCGTTAATGATGTTTTCTTCACGCAGACGGAAGCCTTCTTCTCCTTCAAGATCAAATATCCAAGCGATATCTGCGCCAGAGCGTTTCTCAATCTCTTGATCAGAATCAAAAAATTCTAGATGAAGTTCGTCTGCAAGGTGTCTACCAATAGTGCTTTTACCAGCACCCATCGGGCCTATAAGGAATATATTACGTTTTTCAGCCATTTTTGCTTATTTCACAACTATGTTTAAGGGGTAGAAAGTTCTGTTCGGCTACCCTTTTATGGATTAACCAGACCTCGTCGAAAATTTCGAGATGATGATTATCTCAGTTTTACGGTGAAATTTGCAAGCTTTGTAAAGATTATGCAGCAGGAATAATAAAAAAACAGTCTAAACAAGCGATAAAACTGTTTTTTAAATAGATTTAACGATGAAACATGTCCAAATTTCACTTAGTTCTTAATTCATCTGTCAAAATCTTAGGCGTCACAAAGATTAATAACTCGCGTTTTTCCATTATTTCTGATGAATTTTTGAATAAATAACCTACAAAAGGTAAATCACCTAAAAGTGGTACTTTTCGTACATCGTTTGAAGAGCTCTGCTGGAAAATTCCACCTAATACTATGGTTTCACCATTTTCAACTAACACTTGTGTGCTTATTTCTTGAGTGTCAATTGCAACTGCATCACCAGTAGATGTTGACACCGTATCCCCACGTGTATCTTGGGTCACAACTAAATCCATAATAATCCTATTATCCGGAGTGATATGTGGAGTGACTTTCAAACTTAAAACTGCCTTTTTGAATTCAACCGAAGTAGCGCCACTTGAGGTTGCTTCAACATAAGGAATTTCTGTTCCTTGTTCAATATAAGCCTCATGTTGATTTGCTACAGTAATACGAGGGCTTGCAATGACTTCACCTTTATTTTCAGATTCCAGTGCAGATAACTCTAAGTCGATGATGGTTCCATCCAGCAGTCGTGCGATTTGTATACCAATTCGCCCAGCTGGACTACTCACTGGCAACGCCACATTGAGCCTGTCTGTTATAGAAGGGATCACGCCGCTGGTTAGGGAATCAGCACCCGATAATGAGCCTGATACGGCTCCATTACTAATAGTATTGCTCAACCCCCATTGTACACCTAATGACTCGCTAGCGTTGTCTCTTACAGTCACCATACGTGATTCTATCAATACCTGCTTGATAGGGATATCTAAGGCATCAACTAAAATTCTTGCTTCATCGATTGATGTTTGTGTATCCCTAAGTAAAAGTGTGTTGGTTCTTTCATCAACTGCAACACTACCTCTAGGTGTTAGAATACTGTTATCAGTACCTTTGAGAATGGCGGCCAAGTCTTGCGCTTTAGCATAATTAATTTGCACGTTTGTCGAGATTAAAGGTGCTAGTTCAGCTACTTGTTGCTTAGATTGTAATTGTTGTGTTTCTCGAGCAGTTAGTTCTTCAGTGGGCGCGATAAGTAATATATTTCCTTCGAGTCTTTTGTCCAATCCTTTGATCTTTAAAATCATATCTAAAGCCTGATCCCAAGGAACTCCAGACAAACTGATAGTCACGTTTCCTGTAACCGTGTCAGTCGTAACCAAATTAAAACCGTTAACTTGGGCTATTATTTGCAGGACTTGGCGAACGGGGACGTCTTGAAAATCGAGTGAAATCGGTTCGCCAGCAAAATCGGTTTGTTGACTATCTGGCGGGCTATCTTGCGTTCGCTTTTCGATTTCTATACTTAGACTATTGGCACCTTTTTGATGACGAAAGATGATTCTGTCTTGCAGTAAAAACTCAACTCTGGTTTGTTCTTCATCTTGAAATGTTTCAATGGAATTAACTGGTGTTGCAAAATCCACCACATCAAGCGTAAACAATTGCTCGTCGGCTAATTTTGTTCTGGGCAAAACCAAACTTAATGTTTTATCTGTTTCACTCAACTGCAGCTGAAAATTTCCATTACTAAACGTTATCAAAGCTTTCGCTCCGCCATTGGGCAAACGTGAAAACTGTATGTCTTGCAATTCAGAATGAAAAACTTTGTCAGCTTTAGGTTTAGCATCGAATAATACAACAGCATTTTCTTGGCCAAATGATTCGAATGCAAATAAGCTTGCAGTTACCGCAACTAGTGCAGTTAGCCAAAACCATATTGGATTAGTTCGATTAAGTTTTTTGTTAAAAATAAAACGCTCAGACATCATCTTCTCCTGCCTTCGAAAGCATGGTGAGTGTGGCTTGCTTTTTCTGCCAGCAGCCAGCACCATCGGGCAGCATTTCAGTAAAAGAAACTGTGCCATTTTGAATAGAATCGATTTTCCCGAAAAACAATCCTAGGTAATCGCCAATTGTAGCTTTAAATAAGCTGCCAGTATTAGATTTAATTAGCACCCATTTTTTACCATTAGATTGAAAAACGCCGGTAATAGATAATGCATCGATACCAAATTTTTCCAATGGTTGTTTGCTGTGATTAAAATCGGGTTGTGCGCAATTAGATTGGGATGCTACTTTTGCTTTGACTCTAACACCTGTATTTCTTGGACGTCGAAATGGACTGCGTAAAGTGTTAGCAGAATAAATAAAGGTAGGTTTGCTTTCAAATTCAGGATACAGCTCTATATTAACGCTAGTTGTCTGTTTGACCTCAGCAATAAATATTTGTAAATCGTCAACTTTGGCTTCACAGCCACTTAATAGTGCTGCTACTAACACAATTCTAATATGGTTCATTGTGCTTGCTCTTCCGTTGTAGTGTCTTGCTCATTAGATGTTCTGTACGTTTTTGCCTGTACTTTAAGCTTAAGAGTATTGACTTCTTGGGTGACTTCAAAATCATGTACTGTAACAATTCGAGGCAATCCGGCTATCTCTGAAGCAAATTGTCCAAAGTTGTGATACCCACCAAATACTTCCATTTCAATTGGCAGCTCTGAATAGAATTCTTTTGGAATTTCTCTTTGCCAATTTAACAATCTGAACGTAAGTCCGGCAGATGTGCCCACTAATGTAATGTCATCCAGTAATCCAGGTGTTTCATTGCTAGTCGGAAGTGACTTTAGCATAGATGAAAAATCGTTTTGTAATTGAGTGAGTTGTTCTTCGTAGGCTTGTAAGTTGACGGCAATACGATACTTACCTTGGTAGGTTTGCTTTAACGATAACTCTTTATTCTGAGCCACTTCGAGTAATGGCAGTTTATCTTTTATTAAAAAATAATATCCACCCACTAGGCCAATTACCACAACAAACACTGCAACCAGAGATTTAACTTCAAAAGGCCAAGTAGCCACTTGTTCGAAATCTAAATCGTTAATCTCCTTTAATTTATTAAAATCAAATTTCATTTTTGTGGCTCCTCTTTAATCACTGAAAAATCTGGAGCAACACTCGGATTAATAGTAAAGGTAAGCTTAAAATCACTGACTGCTTCTAGAGCAGATGTATCAGCCTTAATAGAAGATAATTCACCACTACTAAAAATAGTTGAATCTTCTAATTGGCGCATAAAATCTGCCAACCTGTTGTTTGATTCACTTACTCCCAATATTTCAATAAGATTGCCCTGACGAGAAAAACTGCGAAAAGATAAGCCATTGGGTACTAATCTCACCAGCTCATCCAAAACTATTGGTACGGCGTTTCTGCTTGACTCAAGCTGTTCTATTAAGGCCATTCTTTGTTCAATAGCTTCTTTGTCTTTTTTAATATTTTTAATTTTTTTAATCTGTTTGTCTAATATGGCTGTTTGTTGCTCAATAAAATTATTTCGATAATTTTGATTTCCGGTCATTTTATCAAGCACATTGCCAGCAATAAACATTAAGCTGAATGCAATCGTTGTTAGTGCGACTAACAAGGTCAGGTAATTTTTTTTATGTTCAGCTCTTCGACTCTCGCGCCAAGGCAGTAAATTTATATGTGCCATGCTTGAAAACTCCTACTGGCCAATCCCGCAGCGATAATGAGTTGGCCTGTGACTTGTTCTAAGTCATCTTGATTAACATTATCTGCAATCACCATGTTGGTAAATGGGTTAAAACAGATGACTTCTATACCTAAATCTGCAGTTAAATCGTCAGGCAAGGATTTTATGTATCCACCGCCACCGCATATAAGTAATGAACTTGGGCGAGTTTTACCGGACGCGCTAATATACACTTGCAATGCTCGGTTGATATTCTGTTGAAGGTTAGCCAAGAACATCGGATATGCGTCTTGTTTCCATGTTTCTGGTAATGTGCCATCAGTTAATTGTTGTTCAATTTGAGAACGTTCTTGGCTGTAAAGCATGGTCAAGTCTTGGATCAATGCGTCCATACCAAAGTTGTGGTCTTTGGTATATATGACTTGCCCGTCTTTTACTGCGCACATTTGCAAATGACTGGCACCGATATTGATACAACAAACGGTTTCTTCGGCTTCATGTGGGTGAAAAGACGCAACTGCTGCACCTAAGGCATAACTTTCAACATCAACGACTTTGGCTTCGTAGCCTACTTCATCTAGCAATGTGATCCTGCGGTCAATTAATTCTTTGTGAACTGCGCTTAATAATACTTGTACTTTATTATTAATGGTTTGACTGTTCATTATCTCTTCAAAATCAATATACACCTCATTCAATGGGTACGGTATAAGACTATCCGCTTCCAATTCAATCTGGCTTTCAAGTTCATGATCGGTTTGTCCCGGATCCATATACACAATTTTATTAAGTACAGTTGACCCCGATACTGCGATGGCAACTAACTTACCTTTAATTTTTAAGGCAAGTTTCACTTTTTTAAGTGCATGACTAACTGCTTCGAAATCCTTAATTTCACGCTCTGCAAAAGCATTACCCTGAATGGGCTCGCAGGCATAGGCTTGTAAGTTATATTGTGCACCTGATTTTTCGAGAACTACTGCTTTGATAAAGCGAGTACCGATATCAAGACCAATCATCTTTTGTGCTTTTGGGCCAAATAATTTTTTCAATTGTTAGACATCCGTTTGCATTGGAATAGTTCACAGGATCATTATTACGTAATTTTTTGTTATTTATGGTTCTAATAACTGTACATAGGTATAAAATGTAGATCATTTATTAAAAGTTGCCTTGGTATTATCTATCCGTGAAGTTACTTAAACCTGCATTAATTACCATTTCTGTCTCATTTGTTGTCGGTATCACCATATTATTAGGTACCTATTTTTATATCAAATCTGACTTGCCTAGCGTCGACGTCCTGAAAGATGTTCGATTGCAAACGCCCATGCGTATCTTTACCCAAGATGGAAAATTGATCTCTCAATATGGGGTAAAACGTCGTATCCCACTTACTCTTGACCAAATCCCAGAACAGCTAAAACAAGCGATTATCGCCACCGAAGACAGTCGATTCTATGGACATTCTGGTATAGATCCTATCGGCATGATGCGCGCATTAGTTAATTTAGTCGTCACTGGCGAAAAAGGACAGGGTGGAAGTACACTAACGATGCAAATGGCACGAGACTTTTTCTTAACCCGCGAAAAAAAATACATCCGCAAGATTCGTGAAATAATTTTAGCTTGGCATATGGAACAACTACTAAGCAAACAAGAAATATTAGAATTGTATTTAAACAAAGTAGAATTGGGCCACAGAGCTTTTGGTTTTGGTGCCGCAGCACAGGTGTATTATGGAAAGTCACTTAATGAACTGACATTGGCGCAGATAGCTACTATTGCAGGGTTACCTCAAGCTCCATCAGCACTTAACCCTATAAGTAGCCCTGAGCGCTCGTTGCTAAGAAGACGTATCGTTTTGCTGCGCATGTTGGATGAAGAATATATTAATCGAGAGCAATTTGAACAAGCGGTAAATGCTCCTGTTACTGCTAAAAAATATGGTGCAGAAATAGAATTAGATGCACCCTACTTAGCAGATATTATTTATAGCGAAATGATCGAACTGTACGGTAAAGACGAGGCTGAAACCGGCGGGTATCAAATTTACTCTACCGTGTCATCAAACCTACAAGCTGAAGCGCAACAGGCTGTTCGAAAAAACTTACACGATTATGACGAACGTCATGGCTATCACGGAGCGATTAAACAACTTTGGTCAACAGACGTCGCTGACGATAAAGATAAAGCGCTTTCAGAGCCCGAAATATCTGAACTAATCAACTCAGAACCTTGGCCTGAGGAACAAATGCTAAGCTACCTGAAAGACGTACAAACCTTCGAATCCATGCAGCCTGCTATTGTTGTCAAAGTAAATGAAAAAGATATTATCATTTTCAACCAGCAAGGAAAGTTTAGCATCATTGATTGGGACGGTTTAGATTGGGCGAGACCATTTATCAATGACGCAAAACAAGGAATTGAACCTAAAATAGCGAGTGATATAGTGCAAGCAGGGGCACTGATTTTAATTCGTAAAAGAGAGAATGACTCACATTGGCAACTTGCTCAATACCCACAAGCGAGCGGTGCTTTTGTTGCTCTGGATCCGAAAAATGGTTCTGCACAAGCCGTGGTTGGGGGATATAGTTTTTATCAAAGCCAATTTAACCGTGCAACTCAAGCTAAGAGACAAGTTGGCTCTAACATTAAACCTTTTATTTACTCAGCCGCATTAGAAAATGGTTACACTTTAGCAAGCGTGATAAATGACGCTCCCATCACACAATGGCAATCCGGTTCAGGAAATGCTTGGCGTCCTGAGAATTCACCTGCCGAGTATGATGGTCCAATCCGAATGAGAATTGCTCTAACTAAATCAAAAAATGTTGTGTCAGTGCGTCTGCTCAGGGCTGTAGGACTCGACAAGGTTGCTGAACATCTTACCCGTTTTGGTTTTAGTAAAGATGATATTCCCTTAGATGAAACATTGTCATTAGGTTCTGGATCCCATACACCACTGGAAGTAGCGACCGCCATGGCGGTATTTGCCAATGGTGGATTTTTAATCCAACCTCATTTTATTCAGCGCATCGAAAACGAAATGGGCGATATATTATGGAGAGCCAATCCAAAAAATGCCTGTAACCCCTGTGTTGCCGAAGTCCAAACAAATCAAACCAACAGAGAATCCGAAGATATTGAAGCACTGTTAGCTGCAGAGTTTGGCGTAGCACAACAGATTGCTGAGCCCGTCAAAAAAATTCTTTCAGCTCCAAGAGTCATAAGTGCAGAAAATGCATTCTTAGTCGCAGAAATGATGCGTTCTGCAGTGCAAATTAACGGTAGTTGGGATAACCGTGGTACTGGGTGGCGTGCAGCGTTGTTGATGAACCGTCGAAGTGACATTGCAGGTAAAACAGGTACTACCAACGACGTTCGTGATACATGGTTTAGCGGGTTTACACCAGACTTAGTGGCTACTGTATGGGTCGGGTTTGATGATAATAATCGTCGTCTGGGTCGCACCACACGTAATCAAAATTTGGTTAACAAAAATCCTAAAAAGTATAATTATATTGGTAATGCTTTAGTAGGCAGTGAGTCCGGCGCGCATGCGGCACAGCCAGCTTGGATCAGGTTTATGCAATATGCTCTGGCTGGCCAACCTGAGCATTTGTTGCCGATGCCTACAGATTTATTGACTGTACGTATAGATAAGGGGACAGGTAAACTTACTAATAGAACAGACAATACATCTATGTTTGAATACTTTACCCAAGGCACAGAACCTCATGTATTTGTGGCAGATGCACAAATTATCGAAGCTGCTGATCAAGGTGAGCAAAGTAAAAAGCAAATTGAAGACATATTTTAAAAAAGTACTTGAAACAGTACTTGAAACAGTATTTAAAACAGTTCTTGAAACGTCATTTAAAATAACATATCGCATTTCTTGGCATACTTAGTCAAGGATAATTAAAATAACAATACAAAATCACAGGACAATACGTTAATGGCAAATTCAGTTAAAAAGAGTGCGCTTTACATTCCCCATTCTGGACCTTCACTCTTAGAAACGCCTCTACTTAACAAAGGCAGTGCATTTAGTTCTGATGAACGCGTTACGTTTAATTTAACTGGTCTCATTCCTCCAAGATACGAAACTATTGAGGAGCAAGTTGATCGCGCATATATGCAGTATTCAAGTTTTGATGAAACCATAAACAAACATATCTATTTAAGGTCTATTCAGGATAACAATGAAACCTTGTATTACCGGCTAGTCAAAGAACATATTGACGAGATGATGCCCATCATCTATACGCCTACAGTAGGCGATGCCTGCGAGCAATTTTCAGATATTTATCGTAGTTCTCGTGGATTATTCATTTCTTATTCTGAACGTCATCAAATGGATGATATCTTACGCAACGCTACCAAACGTAAGGTAAAAGTCATTGTTGTAACCGATGGTGAACGTATCTTAGGACTGGGTGACCAAGGTATTGGTGGCATGGGTATTCCTATCGGTAAATTATCTTTGTATACCGCTTGTGGCGGCATAAGCCCAGCATATACCTTGCCTGTAATGTTAGATGTTGGCACTAACAACGAAAAACTGTTGGCTGATCCTATGTATATGGGCGCGCGTCACAAACGTATTGGTCAAGTAGAGTATGATGAGTTTGTTGATATGTTTATCAAGGCTATTCATCGTCGCTGGCCAGAGGCCATGCTACAGTTTGAAGATTTTGCTCAGCCGAATGCTACACCTCTGTTGGAGCGTTACAGAGATAAAATTTGCTGTTTTAACGACGACATACAAGGTACAGCTGCAGTGGCAGTTGGTACTATATTGGCTGCTTGTAAAAGTAAAAATACTAAACTGTCGGAACAAAAAGTGGTGTTTGTAGGTGCTGGTTCTGCTGGTTGCGGCATAGCTGAACAAATTGTTCAACAAATGTGCAGAGAAGGTATTTCAGATATACAAGCTCGCGGTCAAGTATTTATGGTTGACCGCTTTGGTTTACTTACCGAAGGCATGCAAGGTTTACGAGACTTCCAACAACGTTTGGTTCAGCCAGTAGAAGCAATCCAAGAGTGGTCTTTTAGTGGAGAATTTGCTTCATTGTTGGATGTGGTAAATTGCACTCAACCTGATATTTTGATTGGTGTATCTGGTCAAGCGGGTTTATTCACTGAGCAAGTTATCCGCAGTATGAAAAAGAATTGTAAGCTACCCATTATTTTTCCTCTGAGTAATCCTTCTCGCCACGTTGAAGCAACGCCACAGCAGGTCATTGAGTGGACTGATGGTCAGGTCATTGTTGCTACAGGTAGTCCATTCAAACCTGTTGAATATAAAGGCAAAACCTACCCAATAGCACAATGTAATAATAGCTATATTTTCCCCGGTATTGGTTTGGGTGTCATTGTCGCTAAAGCCAGTTTGATCAGTGATGAAATGTTGCTTGCGAGCAGCGCAGCTTTGGCAGAAGCATCACCTCTTGCCGCAACTGGGCAAGGTGAGTTACTGCCCGCATTAGGCGAAATAGCCAAGTTGAGTAGAAAAATTGCCTTTGATGTAGCAAAAATAGCCATGCAGCAAAATCTGGCCTTAGAAGTGTCAGATGAAATCTTAAAAGAGCGGATTGAACAGAATTTTTGGATGCCAGAATATCGTCCTTACAAGCGAGTCAGCATTTAATCTGATTTTTTAAAGAAACATCCTATGTGGATGTTTCTTTAGTCTTATGTCTGACCTAAAGCTGATTGATATTTATTCCTAAATTAAGCATAAATATTGCCACTTTTCTCTATAAGTCTGAGCGTAGTAACTCTGCGACAGTGCGAACTTGAGCATCTAGTCGCTTACTCCAATTTATATTTTCGCACGTAAATAGTGCATCTCATCTATTTTTTGGGAACCCGATTTTTAAAAAACAATGACGAAGCCCATCAGCATCGGCAAAAAGAGGTGTGTGCATGTAGGTATTAAAATTGCTTAGAATATTTTAAATATAAATACTGAGTGAATTTAACATGCAAAGCTTCATCAAAAACATGCCGAAGGCAGAACTACATGTGCATCTTGAGGGAACCCTCGAACCAGAATTGAGTTTTGCACTTGCTAAGAAAAATTCCGTTGAGTTACCTTACAAAACCCCAGAGGAATTAGTCGCGGCATATGATTTTCACGACTTACCTTCTTTCTTAAGTATTTATTATGCAGGCATGGATGTGCTGATTGATGAGGATGATTTTTACCAATTGACCTATGCTTATTTAACCAAAGCGCGGAGCCAAGAAACCTTATATTCAGAGCTGTTTTTCGACCCACAAGCTCATACGACAAGAGGAATTAGTTTTGATACTGTCATAGTGGGTATTCACAAGGCGCAAGTCGATGCAGAACAAGCGTTAGGTATTAAGAGCCAACTAATCATGTGTTTTTTACGTGATATGAGCGCTGAGTCTGCCATGCAGCATTTGGACTTAGCAAAACCGTATCTAGGATGGTTAGTGGGTGTAGGACTTGATTCTGATGAGAGGCACAATCCTCCAATTAAATTTATTAAAGTGTTCAGCGAAGCAAAAAAAATGGGTTTAAAGCTCACTATGCATTGTGATGTTAATCAGCAAAATACACTAATACATATTGAACAATGTATTAGTGATATTCAGATTGATCGTATCGATCATGGTATTAACTCATTAGAGAGCGAGGTATTGTGTGAGCTTATCAAAGACAAAAAAATTGGGCTTACGGTATGCCCAATATCTAATCGGTTTGTGGTGCAGTCGCTTACCTCTGATGAAATCCACAGAATGCTTAATAAAGACATGCTAGTTACGATCAATTCGGACGATCCTGCTTATTTTAGGGCGTATTTAAATGAAAATCTGATTGAGTTACAAAATGAAGGTAAGTTTGATCAGAACCAGATCGTGACCTTAGTCAGCAATGCCTTTAAAATCGCTTGGTTAGATGATGCGACTCAAGACAGTTATTTGCAGAAATTACAAAGGTATGTAAGCCAACACTGCGAATAAAACCGGCCTTCGAGCAGCAAGTAAAATTTGTCTTAATTGGCACAGTAATACTATCCTTACTGACCCAATTCAAGATGTTGTGTGCTCTTTGCTCAAAAATAAGTTTACAAACGATAGACGTTGAAGACAAATGTATTGCAACTTCCAATCAGTTACCTCGAATCGAATTATTAAAAATTCTAACCCGGGACTGCATGTTGGATGAGTTTAATGAATAAAATTGGCTGCCTACCAATAGGGCAATTCAGGTATCAACTTGCAAATCCTTATTTTTAGCCTCAATGATAAATTAGGTAATGTATTGTATTGTTAATTGATGGTCCAAGTTGGTTCAGCACAGCAGTAAGGTCTCTCACTCAATTCATATGTTCTAGTACCACTGTGTAACGCCAATAATAGCGATAGTACATGCCCAAATAGTGATGTAAAGTCCTGAGTAGATGCCTACTGCCCCGATGTTAGACGTAACCAAGCAGCGAGTCAGACCCTGCATAACTTAATCGCACACACTTAATCACACACACTTAATCGCACACACTTACACACTAATATATGTCGCACGTTAGGACAGAGTTCTCTTTTCTAAAGAACCTAATATATCGGCGTGTTTTTATTTTATCAAACCTACCTTCAGCAAAATATTTTCCCACACATTATATGTATCGAGTGAGTATCAACAAACGTAGTCAAAGATTTATTATTGTAATTTAATCCACGTTAATACTTTATAAAATTCCAATAATATCTTTAGGGCCGTAAGATGCGAGCCTGTTTTTATTTTAATGATCTCATATGCCAACTTTTGCCACGCTCGCCGTATTTATTCCTACAATATTTTTCATTTCGATTACGCCAGGCATGTGCATGACATTGGCTATGACATTGGGGTTAAAGGTGGGTTTACGCCGCACTTTATGGATGATGTTAGGCGAAGTTTGTGGCGTGGCTTTAGTTGCTGTGTCGGCGGTGATGGGTGCTGCCGCAATTATGCTAAATTATCCCACATTGTTTATCTGGTTTAAGTGGATAGGCGGGCTGTATCTGATTTATTTAGGATGTAAAATGTATTGGTCAGGTACACAATTGTCTCTCAGCACAGAGATGGACTTAGCACTTAATCGTTATGCTTTGATATCACAAGGTTTTGTAACAGCCATTGCTAACCCCAAAGGTTGGGCGTTTATGCTGTCTATTTTACCGCCATTTATAGATGCTACTCAACCTATTACATTTCAACTTTTTGCCCTTGTGAGCATTATTATGTTCAGTGAGTTTATCTGTATGCTGATTTATGCCACAGGGGGGAAAGGATTAAAAACTTTGCTTAATAAAGGTAATAATATTAGATGGATGAACGGTATTTCTGGCACCTTATTGATTGGCGTAGGTGTATGGCTAGCGCTAAGTTGACTTGAATTGAATATTCTGAGTGGCTTAGTTGCTCCTCGCTTTGATAGCAAAGAGTTGGGGAAGAAACGTTAATACTTTTATCAAAGGGCTTCCTTTGAAACCTCTTAGTATTGCCAGAGTGAAGAGCCTCTGTTGTTGTTTTTGTTTCTGTCCCAGTTGTCAGAAATACTTGACCTAGGTACTCTTTAATATTGAGCTGGCTGATAAACTAAAATAGATTCGATTAATGTGCTTTTGTTTGCAAAACAGTTGATGCCTGACCAAGCACATGTGCATCTTAAAAGTGCTTAAACTCTGCAGTAGGGTAACCAAGTACTCTGGCACTTTATACACGTCCTTGGTCAAAGCAAGGCTTTAAGGTTTTGTAATACGAGCATTTATGCTCAGTTTCATTCAAAGTTATTTATTGACGTGTCTTTTGAAATTAGTATCAGTAAAGAATCTTTGTTCATGAATATTATAGCCAAGGACATTATCCATATGCCGCACGCCGAAGAAAATAGTAATCCGCCGTCGTCTAAAACGTTTATGCCCAGTGGCGTAAACAAGTGAAAAAATATAGCCCCTGAGATTATACCTAATGACATTAATGCGCCAATGGGGATCAAGAATTTACGAGAACTGAATAAGCCAATTAACATCACTATTGAGGCAATGAACTCAGAAATTCCGACAACATAGGCATTAAAAATTCCAGGAGGTAGAAAGAGCCCTTCAATACCAAATGTATCGAAAGCCCATATGTTTAGCGTACTAAATATGTGCAGCGTTTCCACCGAATCAAAAAACTTAAATCGTAACGCTTGGATAAAAACAATACTGATATAGAGCACCATTACGGTGGTAAGAGCTTTCTTTGTAAAATATTTTGACATCATTTTCATATTTCCTTGAACTATTTTTTGATCACTGTCCTGCTAATCTTATTAAAGCAACACAACCCTTGAAAAAAAGTGCTGTGTAATACTCATCTCAGCTTAAGGGACCAGACAACATTTCATTTTATTTCACGCCGTCTTATTTATATATATATGCTTGCTGCTGTCTGACCACATCTATCAGACTGAAGTAATCAAAACGCTGAGGTCACCATGATTAAACTAAATTATGCATTGTTTGTGGTTAAAAATGATGAGGACCTTGGTAAGCTAACCTCATATGAAATTTATGGCAGTTGAACAACGTGGCTCTGTCATTCAAGACATCGTGCTGCGCCCTAGTTTATCGATACTTTGATTTTTAGTTTTTTTCGATAACTTAAGCTTCCAAATAAATTAAGAAATAATAAAGTTTGTACTATAAAGGTACCTAAACACTAAGGAGAAAAAATGACAACTATTGGTATTGGTACTCAAACACCAGAGCAAGCATTAGCCACATTAAAAGATATGACAAAGACAGTTATGCCAATCCAACCCAAAGAACATCTAGCACGTATTGCGAAAGCTCAAGCCTATATGCAAGCAAATAATATTGATGCTATTTACCTAAATGCGGGCACAAATCTTACGTATTTTACTGGTATGAAATGGTACGCGAGTGAGCGTATGGTCGGCGCAATATTACCTGCAGTTGGTGTTGTGCAATATATCGCGCCCTATTTTGAAATAGGCACGTTAAATGGTTTTAAGGTCATAGATGGACCAATCCATGGCTGGCAAGAACACCAAAGCCCCTACGTTTTATTTATAGATGTATTAGAGCAGTTACATATAAGTGATACCGCGACAATAGGCATTGATGAAAATGCGCAGTTCTTTATATTTGATGGTATCAATAAAGTACAAAATGGCTTAGATCTAATTAACGCACAGTCAGTGACTGCCCATTGCAGAATGCACAAATCTGATAATGAAATTGTCTTAATGCAAGCGGCAATGAACATGACACTTGCTGTACATCAAGCTACGGCAAGTATGCTTTATGTAGGCATAAGTACCACAGAAGTAGAGGCCTTTATTAAATGTGCACACCAAAAGGTGGGTGCGCCGGGTAGCTATTTTTGTATTGTACTTTTTGGGGTCGCCACGTCTTTCCCTCATGGTGTTAAAGATGCACAAGTGCTGCAGGCTGGCGACATGGTACTAATAGATACCGGCTGTAAAGTACACGATTATTTATCAGATATTACCCGTACTTATGTATTTGGTGAACCTACAGATGAGCAGCGGGAGTTTTGGAATATGGAAAAAACCGCACAACTTGCCGCCTTCAATGCCGCAAAAATAGGTGTGCCTTGTGAAGCTGTAGACGATGCAGCTCGTGGTTACTTAGCATCACAAGGATTAGGGCCAGAATATCAAACGCCTGGCTGTCCACACCGAACTGGTCATGGTATTGGTTTAGATATCCATGAGTGGCCATATTTAGTTGGTGGCAATAAAACACAGTTAGCAACAGGTATGTGTTTCAGCAACGAACCTATGTTGGTTATACCTGACAAGTTTGGTATTCGTTTAGAGGACCATTTTTATATGACTGACCAAGGAGCAAGATGGTTTACTGAACCAAGCAGCAGTATAGATGACCCATTTGGCTTGATTAATTCGGACAACTTATAAAATAAGGTCTTCCATTGATTGGATGATCAGTTCTGATACATTGCTAAATATAATGTAACGCAATGACTGATGGTGGGTAGTATGCCCATCATTTAACTGTCATATGTTCATTATATGTCTACTTTATGACTTTTATCACGAATTAGGCTTGTGGGTCTGGTTTACCTACCATCAAAAGAGTCTGATCCGTGGATCTGATAAAGTAGTCTTTGTTGATCAGAACACGATATGAGTCACGAAAACCAGTAACGTAGATTAGGTTCTTTAATCCGTTACTGTGTTGTATCTGCTAGCACAGTGAACCTGCGTTCAACGTAATCAGGATTTGACACGACCCCCGGGCAAGTGTCGCTATCGGGAATGTTGCAAGCAGTTGCTGTGATGGAATAAATCACGCCTATACCTGCTTCTGTTATATTGACTGTTGGAGCAATAACACTACATGTCATCGTTACTCTCATGTCATTTATCACCCCTATATCAGTCGACGATATACAAGATGGAGGCGTGTTTAGCACCTTATAAAGCCCCCATTCAGTGCCTGATCGTGCTGCTTGAAAAGCTTTTGCACCCATAAAGTCAAGTGTCGAGCCAATTTGCTGATTGAGCGAAATAGTGGTCATAAATGCACCTAGTCCTGCCAGTACCACCAGTAGAAATATAGCGGTGACAAGGGTAAACCCTTGTTGCGATTTAGGGAACATTATTAACATGCACCTCTTGATATAGTTGAATTGATTCACCCGATTTTTCTAAACCTAAGCGCATAGTAAGCAATCCATTTCTTTGAGAAACTGCGGGCGTATAGGTAAAACTGCAGGCACTGATATTACTCATTAGTACGTCACCCACATCTGATCCTGGGCAACTTGACAGTTGTTCAGAGGTTATGGCTCTCGTAGATCGGATTAGCTCACGGTTCACCATGTCACATGAATACACCACAGAGTAATTTGATATCACGTGAAAACGTTTACCGGGTGATTCAAAGGGAAACTGATTGGCTACATCCAATTCAATATTGCTTGCAGAAGTGCTACTTTTGATGGCTGCGCGAATAGGTTTAAACCCAGAAGTATCATAAGCATCTGCACCAAAAATACCGAGGTTGTATATCACTGCATGGTATGAGGCACCTGAAGAAAAATCAGGTAGATTGGTGGCTGCAATAACGTCAAACGAACTATCAACTGCTGAAAAATCTAGGATGTCACCTGAACCATTAATACTCGGTGCGACTCGATAGCGTCCTCCACCCACCACGGGCAAAAACTCAACACAGTTATTGCTGGCTGGACTTGTGCTACGCAAACTATTGGGCAAGGCTGCATGTATATCACGGGCAATACGTCGTAAGGCACCATCTGCTGCATCGGTTAAATTTGCACGGCGAACTGTATCAGTGTAACTGTCCACGGGCGCTTTAATAAACACCGCCACCATACCTGCAAGAATACCAGTAATAACGATGGTGAGGACCGCCTCGAGTAGTGTAAAACCGCGGTTTAATGACTTATTCATAGTTTGTTCGATAACCAATCAAAGTAATAGTATCGACACCCAAAGTCACTGCAGCTGTCACTCTCTTGATACCGCCATCAGGCAATCCTAAAGCCGCGGCGTCATCGATACTAATTGTTATTTCATAATTTTCTAAGCCATCAATCGCCGAACCATCAATCGCTTCGATACCATTTTTGTTATAGTCAGCATAATCGCTGACATCATCAAATTGCGCACGATTACTTCCTGAATACCCTCCCACAATAAAGTCTTTAGCAAGAATTTCGTCTAGCATTGCCTCAGCAATAGCAGTCGATTGTTTGTTAACAAGAGGATCTGTATTCGCCTTCAGTGTGACATTAAAGATTGACAGGACCCCTATCACACCAATCGAGACTACAACGATAAAAGTCACCAATTCAACCATACTTAAACCTCGTTGAAATATCATTCTACGTAACCTGTTTCTGGTGCAACCGTAATGTTGGGTTGATTAGTAATCGTAATACTTGCCGCTGGTGCCATAGAATATGGGGCGTTGACCAAACGCCCAAGTGGATCAAAAATCAGACTCGACGTGCCACCAATAAACACTCCTCTTGGGGCACATATCTGATTAGTTGATGCGCAGTTTGGCTCTGGTATAAGAAGGGCGAGTGCTGAATTACATGTGATTAATGTTTTTCCATCAGGTAAAGCTTCATCACGCGTCAGAGAAATAGTGCCATCCCCAACATTAACATCAACACAGACAAAACGCCGACTAGCTACAGCAACATGTCGCGCATGCTGAAATACAGACTTGACTGAATCATGAAAACCACGCTCATGAAACGTATTATTTGCGATGCGCGGTAAAGCAACCACTGACAGAATGCCTAAAATTATAATAACGATTACTAATTCAATGAGCGTGAATCCGCTGACATAAGAAACTGATTTTTGGAAATAATTTGGAGGTTCTGACATTAAAATCCCCCCCGAAGATGAACTATTTTATTAGAGTCTGATATGCGAAGAGAAAGGTTTGCGAGACGTTTGGGATTGACTATCAACTCAGTCCAATAGCATCTCAACCACACAGATACCGTTGTTGAAGTAACTGTTGACCCTGAATTATCCAAGTTTGATGCTTTAAGCTGAAGCTCAAGTTTTCTCATGAAATTATTTACGCTCACTTCTTTGTATTTTTTCACAGGAAGCTCTGCAGAAAATGACAAGGTGGTAGCGGTGTAGCCATCAATCATATTAGTCTGCCAGATGTTTGTCGTATCTTGCCAGTATTCTTCGCGCATAAGCATGGGCGAGTCTAAATGCTCTGAGTTATAAGCATCAAGTGAACGTACTCGATCACTACGTAAAATGTTTGTTGCTTTTGGCTCATAACTAGATGAAATCACATCGTCGGTATCAACCCCTTCTAGTGTAATCATGGCTGCGGTAACTACCTTATTAAAGGTGAATGCTGGTGTTGGGTTGGCTACACCGACCAAAAATGCACTAGAGATTTAATAGTAGGCGATAGAAAACCTTCTGCAACATTATTAACATTACAAAGTATGGTTGCTTGATTGCAATTGGTTAGGGCTAGACCACTATAACTAAACGTTTTTGCCACAAGGACATGTAATACATAGCGACAACAACTATAAAAAAACTATGATAATAAAATGGTCTGTTTAAAACTGACCTTTGCAATAAGCTGGCATTGAGATGAGTCGTTGTACGCCAGTTGAGTAAAAAAAAAGTTTAAAGTACTGTGAGTCAGAATTTTTTTAGCGATTTCAGCTAACTGTTTTCGCCTAGTAAAACTAATCAGTATGTTATTGCTCACACTACCTAAATTTTCAATATATTGAGATTAAACGGACATACTGGTGTACGGCAATTTTTATCAAGTTAGTTGCCGCATCAATCTAAGTAAATATTCTTAGTCAAAAACTTTCCAGACCTTTAGCAAAAATACCGACCTTACACAATTTGCGATGGATAGTTTTTACATAAAACATCAAAAAAGTACCTAAACATAAATGTTTACCAAAAGACGTCATTGTATTTTTGAGATTAATTGTTTAGCTGCGTTATTTTTGTTAATTTCAGTTCATCAACAACAGATATATATTAAGAACCACACAACTATGAAGCTTGCTGCTTTAATCCAGCCAACAATCCACGAACAAATAAAATCATTATATCAAGCCTTTTTAAAACTTGATGAACACAAACAAAGCGTACTGATGATTTTGGCTGTGGTGTACAAACCGATTGATGTTAAAAAGCTAGAAGATGTGATTGATATATTAATAACTAAAGGATTTTTAGTAAAAACAAAGAAAGAGTATCTGTTATCAAAGCCATGTAGAGATCTGCTGACTGAACAAATGTTATTGACCCCAAATAAAGAGGGGTTACAACTAAACAGATTGCTTGCCAATCGTTTGACGTCTGAAATTGATCAATTCCACACCTTATTCGTTTTTACAGCAGATGACCTTCCACACACAAATCTACTTGAGATAATAATGGCCGCCGAACAGGTTGTGCCAGTCCTAAACATTTACAGTTGGCAGAAAAAAGATATTGACGGACATAGAGTTATTCGTGACCTTTATTATCTGAATAAAATTGGGGGCATCGTAAGCGCCTTAAAGTTTAATAAAAACCCACAAATTATTGATCACTCACAAAATAGTATTTTACTTGAAATTCTTTTTTTACCATTCAGCTTGGAAGCTTTTTTACAACTACCTAACGTGTTGCAATATCAAGCGTTTGCGACTCTGATTAGGACATTTCAAATACAAGGGCAAAGTTGTGAATACCCTATTCAATTATTGGAACACGTTTGCTCTGCGAACATCGATAGAACAGATCCTGCATACAATATCGACTGTCATCATCTACTTGCAGAACAGTATTTATATCAAATGCGTTTTGACGATTTCGAGCGTATACAAGTTTTACAAGACCTGAGTAGCTATGGATTGCAGTTGCAAGGAGCTTACTGCTTCTTAAGGGGCGAAAACCAGCAAGCTATTGATTATTTTGAGCAAGCATTGCTGGCTAAAAACAAACTGACTAAACGCAAAAAACAATATTTAAATGACGTCTTAGGGTATTTTTATAAATTAACGTTAATGGTTTACGCCAACCAACACGATGTCAATTATTTTTCAATTGCCCTACAACAAGTCGAGTTTGAAGAAAGTGATCGTAAATCCAATAACGATTTTTATTACATTGGACAAGGTGTTGTTAAACCAATTTTAAGCTTATCTTCGAGCGAAAAATATAATGTTAATATTGAGTATAATAGTGTTGATGATGAGATTGACTATTTCTCTCATCAGCTCAGTTATTTCAATTATTTATTGGCGCAGGTTTGGTGTAACCAGACAAAAGATCCAATATTTGTAAAGTTAGCTTTAAAATATCATACAAATTTTAATCAACTTGGTTATCCTTTATTTGCGCAAATATGTCGACAAATGGCTACGAGTTTCAGTAGTAAAAAACCAGAGTTAGAGTGGGTAGTAGAATCTGAATCTGAATCGAAATTGACTGATGTTACCAACCTAATAGAAATTAAATCAGAGTGGGATTTAGCCCTAGATAAATTAATTGCATTGAACCCAAATACTGCAAAAAACTTGACCTCAGTGATAGAAAAAGTTGTCAAACCAGTGCGTTTAATTTGGGAATTTGAACACAGTTATGGTCACACTTTAAGTGCTCGGGAGCAAAAGTTTAATAAATCAGGTTGGAGTAGAGGACGAACAGTATCCTTAAAACGTTTGAAACAAGAAACGTCTCTTTTTGGCTATTTAAGTGATAGCGACAAAAGAATTTGTCATGCAATTGATGCTCATCAAAGCTGGGGGTATTATTCAAAACTTGAATACACATTACAAGGATTGCCAGCACTGGAAGCGGCAGTGGGAATAGACAACTTGTACCAATCAGAAGACCTAAGTCAAGTTATTGAGATCATCAAGCGTGAGCCTGAATTATTAGTTAGCCAGCATGGTGACCAGCTTTGTTTAAGTATTGCGGATTTACCCGATGGTATTAGCAATTATGAAGGGCAATCCACTTACGATTTAAAGTCTATTACCGATACACAATATCAGCTCACAGTGTTTTCGCCTGAGCATCTCAAAGTAGCTGACATCATCGGTGAGGCAGGCTTGTTAATTCCAATCAGTGCAAAACAAAAAGCACTAAAGGGTATATCAGCGATTGCGCCGTTTTTAAATATTCAATCTGATATCACAGAACTTGATACGGGGTTAGAAAACCATGAATGCGATCCTAATTTAGTCGTCAATATTCAACCCACTCAAAACGGGCTCACATTTACCTGTGTGGTGATGCCATTTGGCGAAAAAGGACCCGCATTTAAACCCGCCACTGGCAATGCCAGTTTAACCACCGATTTAAGCGGTAAGCGTATTGCAACTCAACGCGATTTAATGCGTGAAGAAACGTTACTCGACCAACTTGACCAAGCTTGTCCTGCTTTTTTAGGTATGCCAGATAACATCTTACTACTAGACGATTTACAAACTGCGTTAGTAGCTCTAGAGCAGCTAGAAGTAGCCATTACCCAAGCAACATTTGATTTAGTACTTCGCTGGCCGAAGGGTAAAAAAGTGAGTTTAACGGAGAAGATGGATAGCTCACACCTGCAGCTTTCATTTAGTAAAAAAGGTGAGTGGTTTGATATTACCGGTGAGTTACAAGTAAACAACGAACAAGTGATTGAGCTGCAAAAGTTACTAGAACTGGTTAAAACCAGCAATGGTCGCTTTATTGAGCTTGGTGCTGATCAGATACTCGCGTTGTCTGACGATTTGCGGCATAAACTTGAGTTAATTAATCAAGTGACTGACGACGGTAAATTTCATCCCTTAGCCAGTTTGCAAATGGAGGAAGCGACAACAGGTATGCGCATGAAAACGATTGATGCGTGGGATCAACAGACCCAAAAGATGCATCAAGCGAATACCATTAAACCGCAAATACCCTCAACGTTTCAAGCGCAATTGCGTGACTACCAGCTAGTGGGGTTTGACTGGGCATCACGTCTCGCACACTGGGGTGCAGGTGCCTGTTTAGCTGATGATATGGGCTTAGGTAAAACCTTACAAGCACTTGCTCTTTTGCTGTCACGGGCTAAGCAAGGTCCCAGTTTAGTCATAGCACCCACATCGGTTTGTTTTAATTGGCAACAAGAAGCGCTCAAATTTGCACCCACATTAAACATCAAGATATTTGCTGACTCAGTTAATACTATTCAGCGTCAAAAATTGTTAAACGAGTTAAACCCTTTTGACTGTGTGATCATCAGTTATGGATTGTTACAAAGGGAAAGTGACATACTCAAAGACGTGCATTGGCACAGCATAGTGGCTGACGAAGCCCAAGCGTTGAAAAACCCATTGGCAAAACGTACTAAAGCCGCTTTCGCATTAAAAAGCGACTTTAAAATAATCACTACAGGCACACCTATTGAAAACAATTTAACTGAGCTGTGGAGCTTATTTCGTTTTATTAATCCTGGTTTGCTTGGCAATATAAAACGTTTTGGGGAACGGTTTTTACTGCCAATTGAGAATGCAAATGAAGATCCTCAAGCTGCTCGCAAAGCTAGCCAGAGATTAAGAACTTTGATCCAACCGTTTATTTTACGGCGTATGAAAAACCAAGTGTTAACCGAACTACCATCACGTACAGAAATTAATATTCGAGTAGAAATGAGTCCAAAAGAGCGTGATTTTTACGAAGCACTGAGACTTAATGCAATAGATAATATTAGCCAAAATGACCAGCAAGCTAATGCAGGTGAGCAGCGAATTAAAATGCTTGCCGAGCTAGTGAAACTTCGTCAAGCCTGCTGCCATCCTAGATTAGTTGTGGCAGAGACCGATATTCCCAGCGCCAAACTCGCAGCCCTCGATGAATTACTGGAAGAGTTAAAACTCAACAATCACAAAGCACTCATCTTTAGTCAGTTTGTTGGGCACCTACAATTGATAAAACACCACATCGAAGCCAAAGGGTTTAGTTACCAATACTTGGACGGCTCAACACCACAAAAGCAGCGACAAAAACGTGTAAACGCGTTTCAAAGTGGCGAAGGTGATATATTTCTAATTAGTTTAAAAGCGGGTGGTTCAGGCTTAAACTTAACCGCAGCAGATTATGTGATCCATATGGACCCTTGGTGGAATCCCGCCGTGGAAGATCAAGCTTCTGACCGCGCCCATCGTATGGGTCAAACACGCCCAGTGACAATTTATAGATTAATTACCCAGGACACAATAGAACAAAAAATAGTCGCTCTGCACCAGCATAAACGAGACTTGGCAGACAAATTGTTATCGGGCAACGAGGCCGTTACTAAATTGTCGGTAGATGACATGCTAAAACTATTAAAAGAGACATTTTAGGCTGCATAAAATAACCACTATCTGTGGTGCCGATGAAAGTAAAAAACGGTAATAAATAATTGATATTATGCA
>OOGD01000013.1_pt1 | contig 47251 bp, 45 predicted proteins | sample 1670381 | NCBI WGS metagenome assembly OOGD01 (sample SAMEA98146918, study PRJEB22522) | marine metagenome | biome: marine biome; feature: marine water body; material: sea ice | place: Arctic Ocean | collected 14-Sep-2015 | depth 1.3 m | reverse complement strand
CTAGTGTGTAGTTAGTCTGCTCGTGACAGGATGGTCTGCGGTGATTCGCTCGCTACGGGTGCGACGTGCACCGTGACTTAGCCCTTCATCTTCGGCGGCAGCGTCAGAAGAGTATAAGAGACAGGACCTGGTTATGCAGTCCTTTTGTCATACAGCACCTTACCCCAAGCCAGTCGATGTCATTACTCACCACACGCTGCCTGATTTTATCCAAACTCGTGGTGGTGTTTCGCTGCGTCCCGGCGACGGTGTTATCCATTCTTGGATGAACCGCATGTTATTGCCCGATACGGTCGGTACTGGTGGTGATTCACACACTCGTTTTCCGATTGGTATTTCATTCCCTGCTGGCTCCGGTTTAGTTGCTTTCGCAGCAGCTACCGGAGTCATGCCGCTGGATATGCCAGAATCAGTTCTGGTTCGTTTTAAAGGCGAAATGCAGCCAGGCGTCACCTTGCGTGACTTAGTCAACGCTATTCCCTATGTTGCAATTCAGCGCGGATTGTTAACGGTTGAGAAAAAAGGCAAGAAGAATGTCTTCTCCGGTCGTGTCCTCGAAATCGAAGGATTGCCAAAGCTCAAAGTCGAGCAGGCATTTGAACTATCCGATGCCTCAGCAGAGCGATCATCTTCAGGCTGTAGCGTTAAACTCGACAAAGAACCTATCATCGAATACATGAACTCGAACATCACCATGTTCAAGTGGATGATTCACGAAGGCTATGGTGACGTGCGCACTATCAAACGTCGTATCGACGAAATGGAAGCCTGGTTAGCCAATCCAGTATTAATGGAAGCCGACGCTGACGCCGAATATGCTGAAATAATTGAGATCGACCTCAACGAAATTAAAGAGCCATTGTTGGCTTGCCCGAACGATCCTGACGATGTCAAAACTCTGTCAGACGTTGCTGGCACTAAAATTGATGAAGTCTTCATTGGCTCATGCATGACCAATATTGGTCATTTCCGTGCGGCAGGTAAATTGCTCGAAAAACTAGAAGGACCAGTTGTAACTCGGCTATGGATTGCGCCACCCACCAAAATGGACGAAGCGCAATTAACCGCCGAAGGGTATTACAATATCTTTGGCCGTACTGGTGCTCGTACCGAAATGCCAGGCTGTTCACTCTGTATGGGTAATCAAGCCCGAGTCGCAGCTGGTAGCACCGTTGTTTCGACCTCAACCAGAAACTTCCCGAACCGTTTGGGCGCTGGAGCTGATGTCTATTTAGCATCAGCAGAGTTATCTGCCGTCGCGTCTATTTTAGGTAAAATTCCAAGCATGGAAGAGTACATGGCCTACGCAAACGACATCAATATGATGGCGGACGATGTTTATCGCTACCTTAATTTTAATGAGATGGAAAGCTACATGACCGCAGCAGAAAGTGCCTTCCCGGTAGCGGTCGTTTAAACACAAATCTTAACGGGCTAAATTAGAAAGGCGCTCATTGAGCGCCTTTTTTTATGGCAGTATTGGATATTTAATTAATTTGTTGAGTGGAAAATTCATTCTGAAAGCTGTGCTAAAGTTTTGACTACAACTTAGGTGAGTATAAAAGGTATTTTTTCAACGAATGCCACCTTATTTTGTTATTAAGGTTATTATATCAACAGTTACGCCCTTAATATTTAGATAGGCGAGGAGTCAACGACTTAACAATGGCTGTTTTCTAAAACGTACAAGTATATACTTTCTTATATTCAATATAGATACGGTATTTGTAATGCGAACAAATAGTGAAATTAGTCAGTAGGGTAATGGTCTGGCTGTAAGGTTGAACCGATCAATTATTGATGCCGCTACCTGACTAAATGCTGTAAAGTGAAAAATGAAGTAGATAAAGCTGGGGTACATATTACACCTGTAGTACCAAGGAAAACTATACTATGGCTATCGCTCATTGAGATTTCATTGCTTGATAAAATAACGCCAGATCTGGCACATGCTGATGGGCTAATTCAGCCGCTTTCTGTTGAGGTGGGCTATTAGTGGCATCAAAATATGTCCCTGAACGTAAGGATATTATCATGTTTGATTTTGAGCCAACTAAAGGTAAGGAAATTGGTAAGTATCGCCCTGCTATAGCGTTAAGTAGTAAATTCTTCAACAAAAATAACAGAGCTGATAATTGGTTACCCAATAAGCACTAGCATATACGGTGGATCTACTGAAGTTCCTGTTAATAACATCGATCCCCCATCAGTTCTGGCGGCAAGTCTGGTTCAAACATTTGCTTGGGTTGGCAGAAAAGCCAAGAAGATAGCAGTTGCTGAAGAGGGGGTTTTTGACTCTGTTATTTTATGCTTCCTCCCATTATTAGGCGCGGAAGACATACTAGCTGAATGAGCACCTTGATACGAGGGCGACTCCATGACGGGGCCAGGTCGGACCACAACAAGTAACATTGGGCACCACACATTAGAAAGTCTCGGTTAAGCAGAGAAAAAATTTGGGTTTTTCCCAACTAAATCATTTCAACCCCGAAGGCCGTATTGTTTCTTCCACTAATTCATCCACCCAAAAAATCCCATGGTTTGGCATCACACTGACACGCATCGGGTTATGCTACTGCACACGCCGTCGCTGTGCACACATCTGTTTCAGTAATAAGAAGCAAAGGGGTCGAGCAAGTATTTGTGTCGCAAGTTAAGTCAGACTAAGCTTAGAGTTATTGTGGGTGAATTTGGAATAGTACACATCTCCGGCGAAAGTAGAGCTGTGTATAAACTAACGTTAATGCTAGATACCGATATTAAAGCTTCATTAAAGGCGTTATATCAAAAATTAGCCCCTAAATTCTCTTCGTTTATCTCAGGGCGTTGCCAACAGAAAAATGAACAAGTTACTTGAATTGATAAAGATAAAATTACTTTCGCATGACATAGGCCAATCGATATGAAACTGAAGGACATCAAAACTTGGGTAACTGTACCACCAACCGGTATCGGCGGATCATTTTGGGTTATTGTAAAAATCACCACTGATAATGGCATCGAAGGTATTGGTGAGTGTTACGGTATTCCTGTTTCGGGCGATATCGCCTGCGCGATGGTAGAGGATACCTTCGAGCGTTTTATTGTCGGTGAAGATCCGCACCACATCGAGACATTATTCCGACGCGTCTACTCGGCAGGTTTTACGCAACGCCCCGATATCAGCATGATGGGTGTTTTCAGCGGTATCGAAATTGCGATCTGGGATATTTTGGGCAAGGCGCATGAACAACCAGTCTATCAATTACTAGGTGGTCAATTTCATCCTCGCCTGCGCACTTATACTTACCTATACCCTAATAATTCAGCGCCCGCTAAAAGCCAAGAAAGGGGTGACGTTTACCACGATGGTGACGCCGCCGCCGAACGCGCACTTGAATATGTTGAGATGGGGTTCACCGCCGTCAAGCAAGACCCAGCTGGTCCTTATAGTTTTCAGGGCGGGCGTGAATTATCAATGCACGAATTGTCCCGCTGTGAATACAACATAAAACGTATCCGCGAAGCGGTCGGTGATCGAGCTGATATTTTGTTCGGTACGCACGGTCAAATGACGACTTCATCCGCCATTCGACTAGCTCGCCGCATAGAGCCTTATGACCCACTATGGTTTGAAGAACCCTGCCCGCCAGACCAGATGGATGCTATCGGTAAGGTAGCCAAAGCGACTTCTATTCCTGTTGCCACCGGTGAGCGATTAACAACCAAAATGGAGTTTCATCAAGCGTTGCAAGCCGGTGTTTCGATCTTACAACCAGACATTGGGCGTAGTGGCGGCATTTGGGAAACCAAGAAAATTGCAATGATCGCCGAGCTTTATAACGCGCAGATTGCGCCTCATATTTACTGTGGCCCAATTGCACATGCGGCTGCGACTCATGTTGCCTTTTCGAGTCCCGCTTTTTTAATACTAGAAACTATTCAAACCGAATTCCATGATGCAATAGTGAAAAAGCCACTGGTCTGGGAACAAGGATATATGCTTCCGCCCACCGAGCCCGGATTAGGCATCGAACTCAACGAGTCCGTATTAGAAGCTAACCCCTACACTAGCGGCGGCCGGTTACACCTCGAAATGAGTCAGACTCCATTAAGTTCAGCCAACGATAAGATTATTTCTGAAATTGAATGATTAGCTTTGCATTAAACCGACCGAAACAACTCAGCCTCGCCAATTGGAGACAATCACCGATTAGCGACTGGAGCTTTCAGCATATTCGAGAACTACTACCAACTGAGAATATACCAGCAGGAAAGTTATCCACATCACTATCATTGAAAATCAATCCCTTGATTAACTCTATTCAGTTTGAAGGGCCCGAGTCAGCACTAACACCTGATAAGACGTCCTGGACACTGCCCCAATTATGCGAAGCATCCAATAGTAGCGCCTTACTTATATCACAACAGGGCAAGCTAGTGCATGAATGGTATGGCCATGAAACTATCGCTCACAATCCGCACATTTTATTTTCAATTAGCAAATCGATCATTGGCACGCTGACCGGTATTTTCGTTGCAAGCGGCCAACTGGATGTAACCGAAAAAGTGGCGCTCTATTTACCCGAGGTAAGGCAAAGCGGTTTCGCTGACTGCACAATCCAACAGTTACTCGATATGACAAGCAGCCTCGACTTCGAAGACTTCACCGAAAACCCATCGAGCAAGGTTACTGAATATTGGGCATCGACTGGCTGGAATCCTACTAACAATAACCAGCCAAGTTCCAGTTTGCATGACTTTCTACTGTCGCTCGATTGCGGGTCTAATTCGCATGGTTTTCGATACGAATATCAATCGCCCAATACTGATTTACTAGGCTGGGTATTAGAGCGCATTAGCGGCCAAACCATAGCCAGTTTATTGTCAAATTTAATCTGGCAACCATTGCAAGCAGAAATGGACGCCTACATCACCGTTGATAAAAAGGGTGCCGCGCGCAGTGCTGGTGGCATCTGCACTTTACCTCGTGACCTACTACGCTTCGGCGAAATGATTTTGAATGGAGGGCGGGTAGGCAACACTCAAGTAGTTTCTCAAGACTGGATTAAAGACTGCTTCAGTGGTGGCGATAAAGAGCCTTGGCAAAACGGCAATTCGAGCGGGCGATTTCCAGATGGCGGCTATCGAAATTGCTGGTATCAAATAGGCAACGAAAACGGTGCCCTCGCAGCCATCGGTTTGCATGGGCAGTGGTTATATCTTGATCCAGTAGCAAACGTGGCCATCGTTAAAAACTCAGCGCAAGTCGACCCATTGAACGATTGTTATGGGCCAATTCATATCGCCGCGTTTGAGGCAATATGCAGCCAACTGATGGAAGCGAGTGCATAATTAATCGCGGACTATCTGACCTACCTAGATCCTCTGCGCCTAAGTAGCAGGACCAATATGTTCATCTCGATCGGTATCGAGCAGCTCGCGTATATTAGCAAGATCAGCCACAAGGGCTGAAACATGGTCGGTGGAAAGGTGTGCCAAAAATTGGGTCAATTTGGGCTCCAGGTTGACGATCGCCTGATCGCGAAAGCCTCGACCGGCGTCTGTAATCCAAACACATTTGCTACGCCCATCTTTGGGATTGGGGCGGAAATCGACCAGACTGTTTTTTTCTAGGCCCGATAGGGTGTGTGTCATGGTCGTTTTCGGAACCTGAAAAGCCCTGGCAAGTTCAAGCGGCGTTCGCCCATCGTGGACATTCATAAGATGGTTTAGCACCGCAAAGTGTGACGTCAAAAAACCACTAGGTAACTGCCCATCCATTAAAGTTCGGCTCAGTTGGTTTATTTTGGCTATCTCGACGAACAATGAGAAACACAATGAAAGTGGTGCACTATTCAATACTCAAATCCTTATAATTTTTGATTCAATCGACCATCTAGGGCTAGGTGGAACCATTTCAGCGTAACCCAAGCGCCCCAACATTTGAACTGTTTTTCCTTGTGCATTAAGTAAACGGTGAACCTTATCGAACGTCTCAGTCATTTCCGCATATTCCTGCAACGCCTGACTAATCGGTTGAACTCCCACTCCTAAACCTGTGGTAGTTAGATTCACTCGCAACCAATCACGTCCGGCATTCAATTGGTCTATTCGGGTGTTAGATTTTGTAACCAGCCACACATAGCCCATTGCTGTATCGACATTAGACATAACGGCTCCAACACCCTGTTCATACGCCGATGACTCGGTATCGAGAGTCAACTCACGGGAGAAAAGCCCAGCCAGACTAAGACTATCAAACAGAGGACCACTGAAATCAATGCCATCAGGGTTAGCGTTGATTTCTGACTTGCCTATACGAAACAGGTCAACACTTTCTCTGTATGTGCGAGGGGTCTCAATCTCAATGGCTAAGGCTTCGTGGGTTAGTTTTCGCAACTTACCTACAGTGTCAGCCCGGTTTGTTGTTGCAATGGTTACACCTGGTTGGTTCATATTTTCCAGATCACTCAACACCTCATTGGGAACATTTCGGCTCAAGTCGAAAGGTTCTTTCAGTGATCTGCGAGACAGTACATGGGAAAACAACGGGTCTTTCTGAACGCTAGCATTTTTAACAAAGGTCATACTGGCGACTGGACGCTTATCTAGTTGGTCTTGATCAAATCCCTCGGGGAATCCGGCGATAGACACCAAATACCCTTCTTCGGCTGCGGCCATTCGCAACAACTCCAGAAAACAACCAAGACCAATGGTTATTTGTCGGTTAAAGGGATCCGTATGAGGCAACAATCGCTCGGTATCTGCATACAGTATGATCTTATTGTCCTGTGAAAGATCAACTTGCCAGGGCTGCCGATTGTGTGGATTGGGCGCAAGAATCGCGAAAGAAAGCGCACGTCGTCGCGGCTCATCATAACCGCCCGCCAATTTCCACGGTGCAAGCGCTTTATTAGGTGTACGGGTCGAAAGGAAGGTCATGGCACCGCCCGTTGCAGCAGCGATTGTGCCACCACCCATTATCCCTATGAATTTGCGTCTACTAATAGGCATGGGAACATTTCCTCAAAAGGTATTAATACGATATCGAACTATATAGTGCGATACCGCATTATGTCAAATACACATGTTGACTTGGTTATAGGTAAAGATCAGAACCATTATTGATTTCCTCATTGAACGGCTCGGAGATTATCCTTTATTGGGGTAATGGCCAGGTAGCACCCACTACAATAGGGCGTCTCTAAAAATCCACTTTTTCCGCGATTGCTGCGTCACCAATTTTTTTTGCTTTTCGACAATGTAGGAGCAATTGTCGAAAAGCAAAAACAAGGCACAAAAAAACTTACTATTTATAGAGTCGCGCTTAATACCTTTATTTTACCTATTCCATCTATCCCCGAATATGCAGCCCAATATAAGGGTTGTATTCTCTATCCGAAGATCGTTAAACTGAGTGTTATTAATCTGGAGCTTTCCCCATGGTTGAATTCAACGCGAAGAAAGTGGCTGAAGTCCACCAGCACTTACATAGCCATTTACCTTCCGACTCGGCATTACGAGTTAAAGCACTAGAAACGCTATTAGTCGAAAAAGGGTTGATCAACCCGAAATCCATCGACGCATGGATCGAGGCTTATACAGAGGACATCGGCCCTAAACGTGGCGCACATATCGTCGCAAAAGCTTGGCGTGATCCTGACTTTAAGCAACGCTTAATTCAAGACGGGTCGAGCACGATTGATGATCTAGGTTATCTCGGTAACGCGACCGGACATCTGAAAGTCATCGAGAATACAGCGTCGGTTCATAACCTAGTGGTCTGTACACTTTGCTCCTGCTACCCCTTTTCAATTCTCGGTATTGCCCCCGCCTGGTACAAAGCTGAAGCCTATCGTTCTCGGGCTGTACGTGATCCGCGTGGTGTGCTGGCTGAATTTGGCGTTCAAATAACAGACGATGTTGAAGTTCGGGTATGGGACAGCACAGCTGAGTTACGTTATCTGGTTTTACCACAACGGCCCAATAATACCGAAGCCTTGGGCGAGGATGAACTCGCATCACTTGTGACCCGAAATTCAATGATTGGAACCGATCGCGACCTCGTTAAAAAAAAAGAGGTTAAAGCCTGATGGACGGCATTCATGATGTGGGCGGTAAACAGGGTTACGGCGCAATTGATGTCGATGAAGTCGACCTTTATGAAATAGGAGAGGCCTTTCATCACGACTGGGAAGCGCGTGAATGGGGCATATCTAGATGCGCCAGAACGCCTGACATTACTATCGACTGGTGGCGGCATTGTCGTGAGTTAATTGCACCAGTTGATTATCTTAGCCGACCCTATTTTGATACTTGGGCGCAAACTGATTTCGCAACCTATATAGACGGCGGATTTTTCACGCTCGACGAAGTGTTTTCAGGGCACTCTAATACCGATGATGACCCATTAGATGAAGCGCCACCGGAACCAATGTCAAAAGCTGATGCAGTAATAGCTGATAGTCAAAAAGCAATTCGCTTTGATTCAAAGATAACCGATCAACCAATATTTGCCATCGGTGATCGAGTAATAACCAACAAACATGGTCATAGTGGACATACGCGGTTGCCCCAATATGCCAGAAATTGTGTCGGCAAAATTTATGCGTCAAATGGTGCGCATGTGTTTCCTGACCTGTCCGCGCAAGGTAAAAAAATCCACCAACATTTGTATTCTGTAGTTTTCGAGACAGGAGAGCTTTGGCCTGATTCTGCAAACAAACACGACAAGGTTTTCCTCGACCTTTGGGAAAGCTATTTATGCGCAAAATAAGCTGTCGGCAAGATGATCTTAAAAAATGAAATTTGAGTATTCAAATAACACCGCACTAAAACCGTTGGCCGATACCGATGGTGACCCCGTATTCGATGAGGCCTGGCAAGCGCAGGCGTTAGCGATGGCTGATAATCTGGTGAAAAGTGGTTTATTCAGCGCCAATGACTGGTCAGATGCCTTAGGCCAATCGTTAAAGGAATCAGCTAATAGATCCGATGTCGATTCCCAGCAAACCTATTATCTCTGCGTGCTTAAAACGTTGGAGAATTTAATAACAGATCACAGTGAAATTGATGCCACGCTGATGGTTAGCAAACGGCAAGATTGGCAACAAGCTTATCTTAGAACCCCACATGGTGAGCCGGTGACCCTTGACGAAAAGCAGATAAAATAAATGATTGAACTCCGACCTAGTTGCGAGAATTGCAACAACCCATTACCAGCCAATTCTGTAGACGCACGCATCTGTAGTTTCGAGTGTACGTTTTGCGCAGATTGCGCAGAAAACGTGCTCCACAATGTCTGCCCAAATTGTGGTGGCGGGTTCTGCCAACGACCGATAAGACCCACCATCAATAGACGCAATGGCGCCTGTCTCGAAAATTTTCCTGCCAGCCAGCAACCGGTACACAAACCGGTGAATCAGAAAGAGCACGATAAGTTTAGTCAAACTATCAAGCTAATTCCGTCAGAGCAACGCTAACCCACGTCAATTATCCCTCTTCAACCAGCCATCGCCAAATTGCCTTTCTTCACACTGGGGTTATCTTTTATTAAAAACACCAAAGTACCGGCAATGATGGCTAATGCGATTGAACTCATCCAGATCAGGTCATAAGTAGCGTCTTTATCAAAAAAGTAGCCGCCTAATGAAGCTGCTATGGCAGCACCAACCGAATGCCCCGCAGAGAGTAAGCCCATGGTCAACCCCATTACCTTTAGGCCAATATGACTAGCCACTAAACTGGCGGTAACGGGTACAGTCGAGTAATCAACAACGCCAAAAACAACCACAAACAACAGCAAGGTTTCATAGCTGGTACCGATATTGAGCAGCATCCAGAAAGTTAAGCCCCGAACAATATAAATACACCCCAACAATAATGGCCGATTCATTTTATCAGTTAACCAGCCGACGCCAATCATGCCAAGCAGGTTCACCGCCGACAGCAGCCCATAAGCGGTAGCACTCGGTATCGGTTTAAAACCACAAAAAGAAGCATACGGCATTAAATGCGTTTCGATAACACCTGTGGTTGTGTAACCACAGATAACGTAACTCCAGAATAACAAATGGAAAACCGGCGTAGAAAGTAGTGTCTTAATAGTCGATTTGAAATCAGTGGTGTCATTCGCGGCCGATGCTTCATTCGTCACCTTGGCAGGCTTATCACTCGGCACCCACCAAACAAAAGGAATCAAACAAGCAACGCCGACTGCAATACCTACAAATCCCCACCGCCAGCTAAATGATGCGAAAACGAAGGCGATTAGTGGCACAATTAAAAACTGCCCTGCAGTAGAGCCCGATGTTGCAATGCCAGAAGCAAGACCTACTTTTTGGGGATAAACGCGAGCCACTGCGGACGCAACGACATGAGTTGCAATTATGCCAAACCCAACACCTCCAATAACGCCAAAACCAATCAAAAGCACCCAAACACTCTCTGCGATACTGATAACAACGCAGGATAGGAAGACCGCAATCAGGCTAAATAACAACGTAAACCGTAAACCTTTACGGTCAAGTATAAACCCCGAAACAGGCGAGATAGCCGCCATGACTAACAACGCAACCGCTGCAACGTTGGATACATTACCCCGAGTCCAGCCCAACTCACTTTCCCAGATTGGCATTGCCAATCCTAAGGCAGCACGTGCCGAGAATGCCAATGCAAGCGCGAGGAAACCAAGTGCGACAACAACTATGGCCTGATGGAGAGCATTATTTTCATTCATGAGGTAAGAGCCCACTATTCATAGCGTCAGATTAACGGGTTCGAACTGTGGCATAAAGGAAAACATATCTACAAGATATGTTGAACAGGAATTTAAATAATAACGTCTTTGTTGCTTACCTTGATGTGACTGCATCAGTTCAGGTATTTTCAAGTAAGAATAGTTAACTGACGAACGCTGACTCAGGTAATGTTATGGTCATCAACGCGACTAATGGTGTATTGATTAAAAAATTTTAGAGCTAGATCCTTTTTGGTCGACTAAATAATTATCCCTTAACTTATTTTAAGACGCCCTTACTTATTAGAAGGATCTTCGAGAAAACCAAAGGAACAATATTGCTTGAAGTCTACATTTAGTTAGCCTCCTGTTTTTCACTTCATCCGCTACCGAGGTGTATAAGAAATTTCCCAAATGGGCCTTTAACCGATTCGCTGAATCACCGATTATTGCGTGTGGGCGACCCTTTGCTTCTTGTTCTGACCTGAGAGGGGACCCTTAAAGATTTTCTGTACAATTAGATATTGCCTTTAGATTAATTCCACTATACCTTCCGCGCCACAAAAAGGTGTCTACTCAGGTGGATTAAATGAGAAGTCGGTGCGAATGTTTTTCAGATTCAATTCCGACGCTGCCCCCGCAACGGTAAACAGACAGTGCGACATGAACACCACTGAGTTAATCCTTGGGTAGGAATGTTGTCAGATTCAAATTGAATCAGTCTGTGAGTCCGGAAACCAGCCTTTGCGATAAGTGATATTACGGCGGGTTTTATTCAGGTTTAATGAAATCATTAACTTTTCCGCTTTGGCATCTTAATTTTTCCATCGGTACGGGCGGTACCAGAGGTTATTATGATCAAAACGCTCTCAAAAGTATTTTTTCCCATTCTATTCGTCGGATCTTCAGCATTGTTAGCCAATGAGGATGACGACGGCCTTTATATTGTTATTACCCCTTCGGGTATCGAACAACCCAGAGAAGCGGCGAACACTAGTATTACAGTTATCGACCAGAATACTATAGAAGCATCTAATGCCACTTCTGTGTCTGAATTACTCCGTGGTCAGGCCGGTTTGCATGTCAGCGATATTTTTGGTGATGGCAGCCAGGCGACTGTCGATCTGCGTGGTTTTGGACCAGCAGCATCCCGTAATACGTTGATATTACTCGATGGTCGACGATTGAATAATTCTGCCGACAGCGCCTCTCCTGATTTGTCATTAATCGACATAGATGATATCGCTCAGGTCGAAATACTACAGGGTAGCGGTGGCGTTTTGTATGGTAACCAGGCCGTTGGCGGCGTGATTAACATTATTCGTAAAGAAGCTCTCGAAGACTCGGCCAGTGCCAGTGTTCGAATGGGTAGTTTTAATTCCACGCAGTTGCGCGTCTCTGGTAAGAAAGTATTGGGTCGAAATAGTATTTCGGCTTCGGTATCGGATCGTCAATCTGATGGCTTTCGCGATCACAACGAATCAGAAAACCGTCGGGTATCAGTTCGAGCCGAGCGCATTCAAAGTGGTTATACCGCCTATGTCGAGCTTGAATCTGTTGATGATGAAATCCAAACCCCTGGCGCATTGTTGATGACTGAGTTAAAAAGGAATCGAACGCAGTCACTTAGCTTTTATCGCAATGATTTCTTTGACACTAAAACCAAGATGTTACGTCTAGGAATGGAAAAAAATATCGATGATAGTCGGCGCTTTAACATTGATTTTTCGGCCAGAGGTACCGACCGAAAATTTATTCAAACCTTTCGTCCTTATGCCGGTAGCTTATCCACGCAAAATCGTGACACGCAAAACTTTTCCATCAGCTATCAAGTTGTTCCTATTGAGGCTGGAAATCTCATCAGCTATGTTGTCGGCTACGATTACGAAGATACCGACTATAAACTAGTCTCGTTGTTCGGACCTCAGCCAATGGATCAGACCATTCAGGGTGTATTTGTATCGAGCCTATGGTCTGTTAGTGAACATAGCCAGATAGATACCGGATTGCGTTATAGCGAACTGCAGGCAGACAGTGCCGGTGTTAACTTTGATGATTCTGGTATCGTTGTCGCTAACTTGGGTTTCAGCCATCAAATCGATCAACTCAAGTTATTTGCCCGCGCAGATCAAAACTTTCGTTATGCGACGGTAGAGGAGCACACCAATGTTCCTTTTGGGTCAGCTCCTGGCCTGAAAACCCAGAAGGGCCTATCTATCGAAATCGGTGCCGAACTCAATCGAGGTAGTAGTCGCTATCGAGGCACTTTGTATCAAATCGATTTAGACGATGAAATCGCATTCGATTCCTCTGGTTTCAGCAATCTCAATCTCGACCAAACAAAACGCAAAGGCATTATTCTCGAAGTCGCCAATCAATGGTCGGAACAATTCGATTCACGCATCAGCCTGACCAGTCTCGATGCTGAAATTTCCGATGGTAGCTTCAAAGGCAAAAATTTACCGCTGGTTCCCGAACAAATCCTACGGGTTGATGGATCGTATCAGTACAACAGTGCGACCCAAATCGGTGTTGAGTACATTGCAGTCAGTGATCAAACTCTCGGCGGTGACTTTGCCAACCAGCTTGAAAGGCTGTCTTCCTATGAAACCATCAATTCACACATTAGTTATCAGCAAAAAAACTGGAGCTTGGGGTTTCGTATCAATAATCTACTCGACCAAAAATACTCTGAGATAGGTAATCAGTTTACCGAATATCCTGCGCCAAGCTTTACCGCAGTCAATCACGTATCATTGTTTCCATCACCCCAGCGTAATTTTTGGTTAAATTTCAAAACCAAGTTTTAACTCAAGCAAGGGGCCTTTTAATCGGGCCCTCGGCAACCCTGGAATAAGTATATGCATCGTAACGCGAAAAGCTGGCTAGCTCACTTAACCCTGTCTGGGTTGAGTCTGTTGCTGCTCGGGTTTTCGGCAGACGCCTCGATTAAGGGCATTATTTCGCTAGACCTGTGTACCGATTGGATGCTGTTACGTTATGCCGATCGGGCACAGGTTCGTGCTTTTTCCCCATTGCTGTATCGCTACCAAGCTAACTGGGTTCCGGATGGTTTGCCGGTTCATGATGGTAGCCTTGAGCATATTCTGCAACTGGAGCCTGATCTGTTGATCGCTGGTGAATACAATGCCATTCTGTTACGAAAGCGTTTGGTGCAATTGGGTAAAAGGGTAGAGGTTCTGCCGTTACCTGAAAACTTGCCGGGCATAAAAAACTACCAACGTCAGTTTTTATCGATTATTCAGGCGGATGAAAAAACCGTTGCTCCTGAAGTTGCTGCTGAGTTTCCGCGTAAACAAAAGACCCTGTTACTCCTCGGCGCGAATGGCATCGGCACCGGACGCAATACGTTGGAAAACGATCTGTTGGTCAAAGCTGGCTGGGATAATTACATTGCACATTCGGGTTATGTCAATTTAGAGCTGGAAAAGATTGTTGCCAATCCACCGGATGCGATTTACTGGTCCGCACCCGCATCAAATTCACTGGCTAATTTATTTGCAAATCATCCGGCTATCCGCTCCATCACCAAAGACTCGAGATTATCTTCTGATGAGCATTGGCGCTGGCAATGTCCAGGACCCTGGAGTTTGGATTTAATCAAAGTATTGGCGACATGGAAAAATACCTAAACCCATTTTTAATTATGTCCCTGCTGGTAGTTACCCTGGCATCCCTCAGCTTCGGCACAATTGACCTTAATCCCATTACCGGGCTGATTGATTGGTTTGCTTCATCTGACTCGCGTGAAGCTTTAATTGTGGGTGAAATCAGGTTACCCAGAACACTACTGGCTTTAATTGTCGGCGCTGCGATGGCTTTGTCCGGTGCCGCCTTGCAAGGGTTGTTTCGAAATCCATTGGTTGACCCTGGGTTAATCGGTGCCAGTCAGGGAGCCGCTCTTGGTGCTGCACTAGTGTTTTATTTCAATCTGCTTTCATCGCTCGGCGCATTGGCAACACCCGTTGCCGGCTTGATTGGTGCGGCGATCACATTGTTCTTGTTAATGGGACTATCGGGTTCCATGGCTCGGCCTGCGATCATCATCATGGCTGGTCTGGCGATATCATCGCTGGCCAGTGCTTTATTAGCAGTCGTGCTGAACTTTGCGCCAAACCCCTATGCGATGCAGGAGCTGGTGTTCTGGATGTTAGGGTCGGTATCAAATCGTGGGCTCGATAATCTGGCTATTTTGTTACCAGCTTTTATAATTGGTAGCGTTGTGATTTATCGACAACGGCGGTTACTACTCGGCTTAAGTCTCGGTGATCAGGTGGCTGACAGTATGGGGCTGGAAGTCGTTAAACGAGGTCGATATATCGTATTAGGGACGGCTTTACTGGTTGGCTCATCTGTTGCGATAGCCGGAAATATTGGTTTTGTCGGGTTAGTAATTCCCCATTTAATTCGACCATTGGTTAAATATCGTCCCGATCACTTGTTAGTGCCTGCCGCGCTAGCTGGTGCAACGGTGGTTTGTTTAGCCGATATTCTGGTTCGTCTATTGCCGCCAGAACGCGAGCTTAAACTCGGTGTTCTGACAGCGCTGGTAGGCGCTCCATTTTTTGTCTGGCTAATCTGGAAGGAGCGACAACGATGGATTTAATGTCGATACAAAATTTCAGCGTAGACCGGCGTGTGTCTGATGTTTCTTTAACATTACAACAGGGTGAATTACTCGGATTGATTGGACCCAACGGTGCGGGAAAATCCACCTTATTGAATGCGATTGCCGGTTTACTTGATAGTAGCGGCGAGATTGAATTATCAGGTCAGAATATAAATCAATTAAGCCGCGCCGAGAGAGCCAGAAAAGTTGCCCTGCAGCCACAGTTTGTCGAAAGTGTGTGGGCACTTTCGGTGCATGACATTGTTTCGATGGGTCGATTACCCTGGGGAGACAGTGATCAAAAAATTATTCGTCGGGTCATGCAGCAAGCCAATATCCAGGACTTAGCTCAACGTCGTGTGAATGAATTATCGGGCGGCGAACGAGCGCGAGTCTGGCTCGCACGAGTACTAGCGAATCAACCTAGGGTGCTATTAGTCGACGAGCCGGTTGCTAATCTTGATATCCATTATCAGCAGGAAGTGATGCAAATACTGTTCGATTACGCCAATGAAGGCCATGCCGTAATTATTGCAATTCATGACCTCAGCCTTGCTGCCCGTTACTGCGATCGATTGTGCTTATTACATCAAGGCAAACAAATTAAAACAGGCAAGGTCGAAGCTGTATTGAATAGCCAAGTACTATCCCCTGTTTTTAATGTCGATGTGTATGTTGATTTACAAAATTCACCCCCAGTGGTGCTCGCGCAATAGTGGCTGCTGTGAATTTAGTCGGCTTAAGTTTGAGACACTACAACTAATCGTTTTAAACAAAATAGCGGCGCTTTTTTCTAACTGGGCTCTGGCGCTACAGGCAAAAACTAATATAAGACCGTTCCTCAGATTTGAGTTTTCTATCTTTCCTAGATAGTCGCTTAGTATCGAGTAAGCGATGATATTTTCATTTGCTAATGATTGACTTAACTTAACGTCGGATATCTTTACCTGTATATTTAAAACAATATTAATTCTCCGACCAACGCCGCTAGTCACAAAATCAGACACTCAGTTCGCAGTAAGATATTCGACCATAAACCTTTCTCTGCGTTGATAAATTTTACGCATATTTCTAATATGAGAAGTGTCGTGATCATTCGCTATAAAGTCTGCCAGAGCCACTTGGAGCCTGTCGGATTTGAGCAGTAACTCAGCTAACCACCCTCACATTTTGTAAGCACCTATCATCAGACGTTCAAATACCGAATACCGCTCAGCTATGCCGTCTTCTGCGGATTCTCGGTTTACGCTGATCCAGACTTCGTTTGAGAAGCCGGCTGCCAGTTCGGCGGTGTAAGCGCATTCGTCATCTGCTGCTTCACGAGCTGCTTTCGGCGATGGCGCACCAAGATCCTCAATAAAATACCGGATGAGCTCTTTATGGATACCCTCGTATTCGTGTGGCTCAATGTGACAAACTTCTGCAATTGTGCATCGGCCATGCGATCCGACCGAAACAAACGAGGTACCGCAGTGACACGGCGTAGTTCGGTGGCCTGTGGCCAGATCGCAGACTGCATAACCACCAGAAACCATCCATTCGCCATCCACGGCGGCGCCACCCTCTGCAGCGTAGACATGCGCGTCTGAGTCATCAAGTCGAACTGCTTTGAGAAATTTCATGTGTAGGATGCGCCAAACAATAGGGCTACTTATAATAAAGCCTACCTCGACTAAAGTATATGAAGAGCCTCCCCAATATGAAATGGGCCTAAAAATGAGACTGAGTGTTGTGGTATTGAGATGTTGTGCGCAGAGATATTATTCTCAGCATTGCTCTATTTCTTTATTTAAAGACCGTTGCCAACTTATCGATTAATTCTATAACCTCACCAACTTCATCATTTATTTGATAGGAAAAAACTAAAAAAGCCGCATAAAAATGCAGCTTTTTATTTTAAGCAACCTTGAGGTCAAATAACTAACTAACGTTGATAATTATTTTCCCACGTGTACGTCCCGATTGACTTTGTAAATGTGCATCGGAAATTTGCTCTAGTGAAAAGCGGTGCTCAATGAGCGGGGTTAACTGATCATTTTCGACTAATGTATTTAGCTCACGTAAAATCCGACTGCTAGGTACAATAAAGACAAATGCTGCCTTAACGTGATGCTCTTTTGCGACCTCTTCGCTTGGTGGTTCGACCACCGAAACTAGCATTCCGCCCTCTTTCAATAATGCCCAAGACTCCTTCTGTACCGCTCCACCCATAGTATCAATCACTAAATCAACCGGTTCAATCTGTTCAAGTAATGTGTCTTGATTGTAGTCAACCGCTTGATCAGCACCAAGCTGTGTCAATAAAGCGCCATTTTTTGCCGAGGCTGTTGCAATAACCGTCGCACCTTTTGCTTTCGCTATTTGTATTGCTAAATGTCCTACTCCACCCGCACCGGCATGTATTAAGACCCGTTGTCCAGCTTGTAGCTGACCCACATCAACGAGACATTGCCAGGCGGTAATTCCCGCTAAAGGTAGCGCGGCTGCTTGTGCAAAATCTAGCTTTGTAGATTTCAACACGACTTCATCAGCTTTTACCGCGATATAGTCGGCATAGCTACCGTCTCGGCTGATCTCTGGACGACTGAACACTTCGTCTCCCACTTTGAAATCTGCCACTGAAGCGCCCACTGCACTGACAACGCCTGCAACATCCCAACCTAATGTAACCGGAAATTTATGTGGTATAAATTCTTGTAAATAGCCTTCTCTAATTTTCCAGTCAACGGGATTGATAGATGATGATTTAACTTTAATCAAAATATCATCTGCATTTATTTCAGGCGTATCAACCTGATCTAATTGTAGGGTTTCAATGCCACCATATTGGTGAATTCGAACAGCACGCATAATTTATTCCTTTGTAGTAGTTAGGCGAATTAATTTTAACTCACTCGAACCTGAGTCTATTTAAGAGTGTTTACGGGGTTTTATTTTTCCTTCTTTCCCTGATGTTGGTTTGGTATTACGCAAGCAATAATATTCACCATTAATAAACACGAAACGATAAAGGCTACCTTGCTTTACTGAAAGTATTCAATTATCAGTATCAAGTTTGATCACCTCTGGTTGTAGCGACATGAAGGAAGTGATTTTACTCTGACCTTTTCTGTTAATTATTCAGCTTTCAGTCGCCTGAAGATTAGAGGATGTTACATTCTTAATTAACGGGTTGATACCCTGTCAACTCCATATAGCCTTTCCCAACGCTTTGACCTTTATCATCGCTCACTAATACAACGCCTTCCCAATAGGGAAAACTCGTCGATAGCCATTGTTCATCATAAAGTGGTTTGATAGTCAGGCTTCGATTTAATGCGGGTAGATTTGATGTTGATACGCTGATTGTCCAGTCTAAAGGCAACGTTATAGACCTATTATTGTTTGATGTAATTTGGCTTTCTGAACTCGAGTTTAGTTCAATGTCATCTTTACCTAAGGGGGTAACCTCACCCTCCGCACTAATCCAGCTACCACTAATCCAGTCATTTCCAGTATCGTGTCGAAGTTGGTATACCATCAGTTTATTGCCATCGTCCAGGTGTAGCGAAAACCAGTCCCAGCCTTTCTGGTTTTGCGCTAATGCCTGCGAACTCCATTCTCGATCTAACCAGGCATTGCCGGATAACGGGATTGTTTTATCTTCAGTTTTAACAGTGCCCTTGACGGTAATATTAGGTTGGCTGTAGTAGTAACTGGCCTGACCCTGAGCTGATTTTTGACTGAAACCAGCATCACCATTCAATACCCAGTCGTCTTTACTATTGAGCTCTAAACTAACTTTGTGATCTCCAACATTAAATTCTAATGTTGATGGGAACAGTGTGTCGCTAGCCGACTGCCAACGCCAGTCATCTATCCATGCATCAAATCCGTTTGACCCAGTCAATTGATTAACACCTGCCTGATCGATCCCGCCGCGTGAAAACCGTTGTGCAAAAAAATGTTTATCGGGTGTCGTAACCGCTGCATGAGCCATCCATATTTGATCACTATCCCAGCCTTCGAGGTTGGCATCTGGACTTAAAGATTGTCGAAATAATGTCCATTGTAAGCCCCAATCCTGTCCTTGTTGGTCTTTCAAGTTAGCCGTCATATACCACCACTCGATGCGATAATCCGGATGAGGAAAATGGTCTTGCGGAAAGATTAAAGGCACCCCACGTTTAACTTCAGCATAGCCCACATCATTGTCGCGTAAAACTTGAAAAACATCTTGAGCCACAACAAGCTGCGAGAAAAAAAGCGATGACCAAAATAATAACAACAAGGTAACGACTATCTTCATGAAAGCTCTCCCAATTCAGCTAAGGCATCAGGTAACCGCCGTCGCAGTTGCAACAAGGACAATAGCAAGGTAACAATAACGATCACCAAAACTAACCCCCCCAGTTGCCAGGCAGGGGCCATTTTCCACAACATTGGCATGCTCCAACCGAAGCTAACAATATTAAGCTTCTGGATTAATAGCCAGCTCAGGACTGCCCCTAAAGGAATCGCCAACAACCAAGCGATGACAACAAAAATTAGTAGAGGGCTGCAAATAATTAAAAATTGCTCTCGAGTATTCACTCCAAGCGCACGCCACTGCGCGAACTCGGGTAAACGCTCCTGCATTATGGCGAGCAGTGAGGCCAGTAATGCAATCGCAGCAACTATCAGCGTGAGTGAGTTCATTGCTGCAGTAATTGCAAAAGTACGCTCAAAAATATTGACTGATAACGTGCGTATTTCATCTTGAGAAATCCAGTCTGCTCGGTTAATACCGTTAGCTAAAAAGCTTTTTTCGGCCTGCTGCCGACTCGATGGGCCATTGCTAGTAGAGTCAGGCTTTAACCAAAGTGCGGTGCCACGTGAATAATGATATTTCCAGCGTTTGGCCACTTCCTCATAAGACAAGTAGAACTGAAATTTTGGATTACCATAATCATAAAAAAATCCGACCACTTTATAATCAACAGGCCCTTGGTCTGTATCCAACTGTATGGTTTGACCTAATTTCAAACCCCCAAGGTAGTGCAACTGTTCATTCGCTAATATGTAATTTGAATTGTCGCGCCATAGCGCTAAAGCATCGTCTGGCGTATCGCCCAACCATTGAGCCAACGGAAACCGCAGGCTATCCGGTGCTCGGGTATCGGCACCGTTAACTAGGGTGGGTTGATCTTTCCATCGGGTGGTAATACCAATTTGACGATGACTATCCGCCAACCATAATGATGTTTTTCCTGGCGCCTGCTCAGACGCTAATAGCTGCACGATATTAGACTGAGAGGAGTTAACGTAAATATCAGCATTCTGACGTACTTCTAACCAACCAATAAAAGCACTGCGAAAACTATCGACCAGCGTGCCAACGCCAAGGTTGGCGGTCATTGCTAACAATAACGCCATCATCGCACTGCGAAACGCCGGCATTTGTGACCAACCATCACTAACCATCCATCGTCCAATCAAGCGCTGCTTGGGTACACAGGCTTGAGCTAACTTTAAACCCAATGCCAGCAGAGTGGGTAATAGCCATGCAGCCGCAAATAGTAACAACCCCAGCAAGGCAAAACCCGCAACAGCCGTTTCCATGGTTTGGAATAAAATAAACGCCATTATAAGTAACGGCAGAGAAAATAAAGCCAGCTGTTGACGCGATGAATTTTCAGCCTGATGCCTTAAAGTTGGGGAGTTTGCATCTAACACATCATGCTTGAGTTGGAGATACATCGGCCAAGCGAGCGCCCATAACAAACCGACCAGCGTAATACCCCAGGCCAAAAGCAAGGTTTCACTCTGTAGTGCAATAACAGCGTCTATTGTCGCACCATACAAGTTAAACAGGCTCTGACTTAAACCCGGCAATAACCAATTTCCGATGGTCAACCCACAGATTACACCAGACACTGTCCCAATCAGGCTCCAAATCAGTGTTTCAAACAGAATGGCTGAAATTAATGCTTTAACACTCACACCCATCAAGCGCAGATTCATCAAAGTTTCGCGACGATGCCATAAAGAAAAACGAACCGCATTGAAGACAATAAATAAACCAACTGCAAATGACAGCAAGCTCATCGCGCTAAGATGTGTGTGCAAGCTTTGTGTTAATTCAGACAGATCAAGTTGTTGCTGATTTTGAACGAGGGCCAAGCTATCCGGTAACAATGATGTGAGCAGATCGAATTGTTCGGTTGTAAGCTGCCCAACCGTTATGTAGTTAAATTGATCGGTATCAAACAGGGTAAAGGCTGCGCTGATATCCATAAATATTCGGCGCCCTTGTTGTGTTTGAGCCTGAATTAACGCAGGCGGTAATTGGCGCCCATCTCTAAGCTGTAACTGATCCCCCTGAATTAACGCGAACTCATCAGCGAGTTGTTGCGGCACCCAGGCACGGTAAGGTTTTTGGACGAGTTGAAGCCAATTATCGATACCATTAAATGTCTGGTCTACCGTCTCCTCTGGCATTGACTGCCTGAGCGCCAGCAAGTCAGTCGCAATGATGCTGATCAGCTGTCCATCTGGCGTAATTACCTGGCCTTCGATAACAGGAAAAATCTGCCGAAAGCCAGCGCGCCGAAGTTCAATATAGTCGGCCTGTGCAATACCTTGCTCGGAGCGATTTCGAATCCAGTAATTTGCCTGCACCCCGAGTAACGAGTCGGCCTGCGCATAACTCGCCTCAGCATGGTGATTAATAATTTGCACTGCCGACCAAAGGCCAACACCTGCGGTGAGCCCTAAAAGCAAAAACAGGGCTTGCCACGGATGTCGCCAATAGTGGCTCAGTAACGCCTTCAGAATAGCTTGTTTCAAAACAATAAGCCTCTAAATATCACTCAACAGACCATTGTGAAGTAACACTGATCTCTGCATAAACGTCGCCATTTCCTTGCTGTGTGTCACCATCAGCAAACTACTCCCTGCTGACTTGACCAGATCAGTAAAAACCGCCATCACTTCAAGGCTTGATTGTTCATCCAGATTGCCCGTAGGCTCATCTGCTAAAACAAGCTTAGGCTTGTGAAGTAACGCTCGGGCGATGGCAACACGTTGCTGTTGACCACGAGATAACTGGTGAGGTAATTTCTTAAGCAAGCTAGACAGACCTAGGCGATCAATCAATTGTGCCTCAAACGCATTGTCAAAACGTTGGCAAAGAGCGGCTTGAAATCGAATATTGTCAAATACAGAGAGCGTTGATATCAAATGAAACTGCTGAAATACCAAACTAATCTGATGACGCCGCATATTGGCCAGAGCCGACTCATTTAAGCTACTGAGTTGCTGGCCCGCAAATTCAATGTCACCACTTTGAGCTTTGTCAAGACCAGCAATCAAGTGCAGTAAAGTGCTCTTGCCACTGCCACTTTCACCCAACAGTGCGACAGAGCTAGCGGGTTGCATTTCAAAGCTAAGCGAGTCTAGTACACAGACTTCTATGCCAGGCTGACCAAATGACTTGTATAAATTTTTAATCGATAACATAACGCGCTATTCTCGTAGCGTAAGGGTATAAGTGCAACTAACAATTGCTGAATCAGCCTGGGTGCCAAATCTGAGTTTATTTAAATTCAGGGAGCGATAATCTAGCCACCTAAGGCTGTTTAACCTTATTAGGAAATATAATGACAGTTGTATGCGAAATCAAGGACTTACAAAAATTAGCAAAAGCCAGAGTGCCGCGTATGTTTTACGATTATGCTGATTCTGGGTCATGGACAGAAAGTACTTACAGGGCAAATCAAAGCGATTTTGAAAAAATAAAACTCCGTCAAAGAGTCGCTGTTGACATTACCAATCGCTCGCTCGAAACAGACATCATCGGACAAACGTCAACCATGCCAGTCGCGTTGGCACCCGTCGGCTTCACCGGCATGCAACATGCCGACGGTGAAATTAAAGCAGCCAAAGCGGCCGAGAAATTTGGTGTCCCTTTCACCTTATCAACTATGAGCATTTGCTCTATTGAAGATGTCGCTGAAAACACTAGCAAGCCATTCTGGTTTCAACTATACGTCATGCGCGACCGTGACTTTATCGGTCGACTGATTGACCGCGCCAAAGCAGCTAATTGTAGTGCTTTAATGCTCACACTCGACCTACAAATTTTGGGGCAACGTCACAAGGACATTCGAAACGGATTGGGTGCTCCACCTAAGCCATCATTGAATAGTGCCCTTCAAATTCTTAGCCGGCCACGCTGGTGCATGAACATGCTAACCACTCGGCGTCATAGCTTTGGCAATATTGTTGGTCACGCAAAGGGAGTGGGTGATTTGTCATCACTATCGTCCTGGACTGCAGAACAGTTCGACCCTAAATTATCGTGGGATGATGTCGAATGGATTAGACAACGTTGGGGCGGCAAACTTATTTTAAAAGGTATACTCGATCCTGAGGATGCAAAAATGGCGGCTAAAACTGGCGTTGATGCCATTGTTGTTTCTAACCATGGTGGTCGACAACTTGATGGGGCACAATCATCTATTGCTGCTTTACCTGCCATAGTGGATGCGGTCGGCAGTGATATCGAGGTTCAGTTTGATGGCGGTATTCGTTCCGGTCAAGATGTATTAAAGGCTCTGTGTCTAGGTGCTAAAAGCACCTATATTGGACGCGCCTATATTTATGGTCTGGGCGCTAAAGGAGAAGCTGGTGTTAGTGATGCGCTCAATATTATTCACACGGAGCTAGACACTACGATGGCCTTGTGCGGCGAACGGTTGGCGTCGAATTTGGGTACTCATAATTTATTAAGTTAATCAATTTTTGACCGTTTCAGAGCCAGTTCACCATGGTCCTAGTGCTTCCAATTAGAAGTATTCATCCTTGCCCCTGAGACAGCGTGATGTAGGTCAAACAGCGAATGTTCGCTAGCGACATATTTGTTTTCAATGTTAGAATTCTGCCACTCAAATTACCCGTCGCAGTTCATTGTTATGGATCAACTAACGCCACTTTGGCAACCCAGTAAACAACTGATTGATGATGCGTTAATCACTAAATTTATTGATGCTGTTAATCTTCAATTTAATTTTTCGTTTGACTCTTTCAATGATCTTTACGATTGGTCTGTCAACGAAAAAGAAAACTTCTGGTCAACCCTATGGGATTTTGCTGAAGTCGTTGGGAGCAAGGGCGAACGCGTTTTAATCGATGGTGATGATATTGAGAAAGCCGAGTGGTTCCCCGATGCCAAGCTCAACTTTGCCGAAAACTTGTTACGCCTACCTTCCAGTAACAATAAGGATGACATTGCAATTTACTTCCGGGCCGAAAATCAGGTCGAGTATCACCTAACTTATCGGCAACTCTATAATCAGGTAGCCAGCGTCGCAGAATGGCTGCGTTGTCATGGACTTCAGGCCGGAGACCGAGTTGCCGCGTATATGCCAAACATGCCTGAAACCGTTGTCGCGATGTTGGCGGCAACGAGCATCGGCGCGATATGGACGTCAACCTCCCCTGATTTTGGTGAAGAAAGCGTGATTGATCGCTTTGGTCAAACTGAGCCTCGTTTCTTATTTACGGTGGATGGCTACTTTTACAACGGCAAAAAAATAGACCTCACAAGCAAGGTGAAAACAATTACAGCGGCCTTGCCGAGTCTCGAAGGCACCATTCTGGTCAACCTTGCTGGAATAGACAGCGCATTGTCAGTAACTCACTGGAATGACATTATCGCTAACCCTGTCGAAACCATCGATTTTTACCCGAGCAATTTTAACGATCCTTTGTACGTGTTGTATTCCTCTGGCACGACAGGAAAACCAAAGTGCATTACGCACCGGGTCGGTGGTGTATTGCTGCAGCATTTAAAAGAGCAGATGCTACACGGCGATATTCGGCCAGGGGATCGTGCCTTTTATTTCACTACCTGTGGCTGGATGATGTGGAATTGGTTGGTGAGTGCATTGGCCTGTAAAGCCTCATTAGTGCTGTACGACGGATCACCCTTTTATCCTGATGGTAATGTGCTTTGGGATTATGCCGAGTCGGTTAAACTAACCCAATTTGGCACGTCAGCGAAGTATATTGATGCGCTTAAGAAGAATCACTTAACGCCAGGTTCAAATTACGACTTGAGCGCGCTTCGAACCATTTGGTCGACTGGGTCGGTGTTAGCGCCTGAAAGTTTTGATTATGTTTACGACAGTATTAAACAGAATGTTTGTCTATCGTCAATTTCTGGCGGCACCGATATCGTCTCATGCTTCGTACTGGGTTGCCCCATACTGCCAGTCTATCGGGGCGAGAGCCAATGCCGTGGTTTAGGATTAGCGGTCGATGTATTCAATGACGACGGCGTATCGATCCGAAACCAAAAAGGCGAGCTCGTCTGCACCCAAACTTTCCCCTGCCAACCCGTGTATTTTTGGGGTGATCCCGATGGACAGAAATATCACAACGCTTACTTTGCGCATTTTGAAAACGTATGGCATCACGGCGATTATGTAATGCTAAACGATTATGGTGGTGTGACTATTTATGGCCGTTCAGACGCCACGTTGAACCCGGGTGGGGTTCGTATTGGTACCGCTGAAATATATCGCCATGTCGAACCACTCGAAGAAGTAATCGAAAGTATTGCGATAGGTCAGGATTGGGACTCAGATATGCGCGTGATATTGTTTGTTGTGTTGACGCCCGATTTAACATTAAACGCTGAATTAATAGCAAAAATCAGATTAACTATCAGACAGAATTGTACGCCGCGGCACGTACCCGCCAAAGTAATTCAAGTGTCAGAAATTCCTCGCACCAAGTCCGGCAAGATAGTTGAGCTGGCAGTTCGCGACGTTGTTCATAATCAAGTGATTAAAAACAGTCACTCTCTCGCGAATCCTCATGCCCTCGAACTGTTTCGAGGCTTGGCAGAGTTGCAAGTTGATTGAGTTTGAGGCATTACCAATCCGTTATTCAAAAAGGCAGTTTCATTATGTTCGATAGAACAACCCTCATTAACTGGTTACTCTTAATGAGTCTCGTGTTGCTGTGGGGCACTTCATTTATGTTTGTCTCGATTTCTGTCGAGAGCCTCCACCCACTGACGACTGTCTTCTACCGAGTGTTCATTGGCGCATTGATATTAACAGCGGTGGCTTATGCCAAAGGGCTGAAACTACCCTTATCCATTAGCGCCTGGCTAAGTTTTATAGTCATGGGAGCAGTAGGTTATGTGCTGCCTTTCTTCTTAATATCTTGGGGGCAATTGTCGGTGAATTCGGGCATTGCCGGCATGATCATGGCAACCATGCCGCTGATCACAATGATACTGGCACATTATCTAGTCGATGGAGAAGACCTGAATCGTTATAAAGTATTAGGATTTACTTTTGGCATTGGTGGCATTGGCGTTTTACTGGGACCCATATTTGAAGGCGGTGGGCAGGCGATCTATGGGGGGATCGCAATCTTTATCGCAGCCAGTAGCTATGCGGTGAACACCATCCTGGTGCGGCGCTTGCCAAAACTAAATCCATTCATTAGCACCTCTGGTGTGTTAATTTCGGCCACAATTATCGTTTTCCCAATCTGGCTATTTGTTGTACCGACCAATAACACCGAAGTTTCAACTCTCATACTAGGCTCAACAATTTGGTTGGGCATTGGGCCGACAGCGATTGCAACGCTAATGTTATTCGCAGTGATAAATCGTGCTGGCCCAACTTTTTTATCGACCATTAATTATATGATCCCTGTTGTTGCTTTTTTTACCGGTGCCTATGTGTTATCTGAACCAGTCGAATCTTCAAGTATTGTTGCCCTGGTTATTATTCTCAGCGGTATTGCATTAACTCGTTTTCGCATTAATCAATAATTAGTTAAAGCATTTGCCGCTTACCAAACCGTCAATCCAAAACTAAAAAACAGGGCTCTGCGAATACTGTAAGTAGAGAGCCCTGTCCTTTTTATCTTTTGTATTGGGTGTTAGAGACGCTTTTCAGGTTTAATCTGCCCCTGTTCACACTTAAATAAGCCTTCTTATCAAGTTTGGGGTCCAAACAAAGCAATTTTTTATGCCAGTTTTAACATTTAAATTGTTTTTAGTGCCTGATAACTCCCCCCCTATTTTTCTCCGAGACATGATTGAAGGCCTTCAGCAATCTTAATCAACAAGTTGGGATAAAGGTTTACGCCAATAACTAGACCTGAACCTAATGGATCAATAACGCCGGTAGTGTTAACACCCGTTCCGCCAAAAACAGCCTTCACTACCCCAGGGTTATATTGAGGTTCGGTAAAAACACAACTGACGTTTAGATCCGCTACAACTTTAATGATTTCTGCAATGCGAGCAGGGCTCGGCTTTGATGCGTCTGAGATAGAAATAGATCCTGCTGCCTGTATTTTAAAGCGTCTTTCGAAGTATTGATAGGCATCATGAAAAACAATGAACTGTTTACTGTTGAATTGCACTGTGGTTGCTTCAATAAGACTAATCGCAGCATCAATCTCAGCTTTTCCTATTGCTGCATTTTCAAGATACTTTGTGGCATTCTCCGGATCCTTTTCCACCAAGGCCCTAGCAATTACATCAAGCCAAACCTTACCATTAGCGGGGTCTAACCACGCATGCGGGTCAATCCCACTATGATCATGATGAGCATCTTCATTCGTGCCATGCGCTGTCTCTTCTTCAATCTCATGATCGTTGTCATCCGTGTCATGCGCTGTCTCTTCTTCCGTCTCAAGGTCGTTATCATCATGTGCATCAAATGTAGCCCCTTCTCTAAACGCATAGGTCGTCGTACCCTTCGCTTCCAGCAACTCAATTTTCTTTGAATCAGGAGAAAGGTTCTCTAATGATCTTTCTAGCCACGGTGTTAGGCCCTCACCTATCCAGAACACAAGATCAGCCTCCTGCAATGCTTCGGCTTCAGAGGGGCTCAACGAATAGTGATGTGGTGAAGCGCCAGATTGAACAAGTAAATCGGGCTTGCCCACGCCAGCCATTACCTGTGATACGAGAGAGTGAACGGGTGTGATGTCTGTCGCTACATTCGGAACAGCATTTGCGCCAAACGAAAATATGCCTAGAGACACAATAGCAATTATTTTTTGATAACTTTTCATTATTTATAAACCTTTTGTTAGTGAAAGCTTAACAGCATGAATGTTATAATATAACATAACATTCATGCAATAAAGGGTTTATACTTTAAATGCTAAAAAAGGTTGCGAAAGTATTTTATTCAATACTATTTCGTATTCACTAAACCTTGAGAATCACGTGATGAAAATCACTTCGGATTAATTCAGAAGGTAAAATTTAATGCGCCCATTTGGCGCCTTCGCCTGATGGACTTTGGATTTTTCATACTCGAATAACAGTTTACGCATTACCCGGTATGTATAAGACCTGGAATGAATTGGAGAACAAATGAGAGTCCTTACCACAAAAAATCTGTTCGTCAGATTTGGTGGAAATACAGTACTGCAAGACATTACTATCCATATAGATAGGGGAGAAATATTGTCTATCGTGGGACCAAACGGGTCAGGGAAATCGACGCTTCTACGCGCACTCATTGGCGCTGTGCCCCATGCATCGGGTTTGGTAGAAATTGTCAGTGGTCAAATCATTGGCTATGTTCCTCAGCGCCTCAATATTGATCATACGCTTCCAATAACAGTTCATCGGTTTTTATCGCTCCCCAAGCGCCAGCGACAATACGACATGGAGATCGCTCTAAAACAAGCGGGGGTGCCTGGTGTTGGAAAACAGCAGTTAAGTACTCTATCTGGCGGACAATTTCAGCGAGTTTTACTGGCTCGTGCACTTATAGAGAAACCTAACCTACTTTTGTTGGATGAAGCCACCCAAGGACTGGACCATTCTGGCTCAGCAGACTTTTACCGACAAATTGAACAAGTGCGGCAAGAACTGGATTGCGCCATTATGATGGTAAGCCATGAGCTCCACACTGTTATGCGAACATCTGACCGCGTTATCTGCCTTAACCACAGCATTTGTTGCGAAGGATCCCCTGACGTTGTTAGAGTCGCGCCCGAATATCGTTTATTATTTGGACTCGACGATGAAGAAATGTTTGCTAATTACCGCCATCACGACCTTATAAAACCACGGTTCGAGGACGCTATTTAATGTTCGATGACTTTATAGTTCGAGCGTCCCTTGCCGGTCTTGGTGTTGCAATCGCAGCGGCGCCGCTTGGCTGTTTTATTGTTTGGCGTCGAATGGCTTTTTTCGGTGATGCAACCGCACATGCCGCAATTCTTGGGGTAGCGTTGTCGCTCACCTTATCAATGCCAATATTTGCAGGCGTTTTGGTAGTATCTTTGTTAATGGCCTTAACCGTTGCAACTATGAGTGAACGCGGCTATGCAATGGATACCCTACTTGGGGTTTTGTCTCACTCTTCACTGGCTTTCGGGTTGGTTGCAGTTTCCTTTCTATCAGGTGTTCGCCTCGACCTTATGGCCTATCTTTTTGGTGATATTCTTTCTGTTAGCACTCTTGACCTTGGTATCATTTGGGGTGGCGCAGCCCTAGTTCTGATATTGGTTGGCTGGCGCTGGTCGGCCCTTCTCATATCAACCGTTAACCCTGATCTCGCTTGCGCATGTGGCATTTCACCCAAGCGGGAGAAAATAGTTCTCACTCTATCGTTGGCGGTCGTTGTAGCTGTGGCAATTAAAGTAGTCGGTGTTCTGCTGATTACCGCCATGCTGATTATACCGGCAGCGACTGCTCGACCTTTCAGCAGAACACCGGAAACAATGGCAATCATTGCGGCAATCATTGGCTGTGGTGCCTCACTGATGGGTTTAAAGACCTCTTACGTTATGGACACCCCGACAGGCCCGACAATCGTCTGTATTCTTGCTGTGCTTTTCTGCGTATCCACCGTTTTCCGGTGCTTTCATCGGCCACAACAAACTAATGCCTGACTGGCGACTCTGAATAGTTATAGGACACAATTAGAACCAAGTTATGTTTAATCTTTTTTCAAACATCCACAAGACCCTGCTGTCATTGCCAATTATTTTCGTTGTGATCATGGCCTTTTCTATATCCAAACATTCTGATGCCGTATCCATTCAGCACGAAAATTCCTCCATTATACCGACTCAGTCAAATAGCCATTTAACTACATTAGCTGAATCTATATCGATATTCTCAGCTCCCGAAATTCCTCCTAAGATACAGAGTTATGAGATCAAAAAGGGCGACACCTTGAGCCAGATTTTCGAGTTAAACGGTATTTCGGCATCTGTACTACAGCAAATTCTTGAAGCTGATGTTGAGTATCTATCCCTTGAAACATTACAACTGGGAAAGCGAGTTACGTTCAAGTATGACCGGCACCAAGCGCTAGACGTATTAATACTGCATATTGATGCCGCTAGAACCATTACTTTTACCCGACAAGATGACAATGCTTTTTTTGCGCAGAGACAGGAATCAGAGACGCATTGGCAATCGGCCATTACCCAAGGGTCCATTCATGGCAGTTTTTATGCATCCGCTGTCAAGTCAGGACTGGATAAGGTTCAGGTCGCCGAAGTAGCTCACCTTCTTAAAAATAAGATTAATTTCAGGCGTGATCTTAGGTCAGGTGATACTTTTACTATTATCACGAGTCGCGAAATGACCATCAATACACCAACGGGCCGTCAGCGAATTGAAGCAGTATCTCTGCTTAACGGTTCAAGGGTTTATAATGCATTTCTGTACAACGATGGACACTACTATGACGAATTCGGCGACAGCGTTTTATTAGCATTCTTACGCTGGCCTACCCAAAAGCGCTATAGGGTAAGCTCTTCTTTCAGCGCTAATCGCCTGCATCCGATTACCGGTAGGCAGTCACCTCATAACGGAGTTGATATCGCAACACCTCTCGGCACGCCAGTTTTAAGCACTGGCAATGGCGTGGTATCGCGCGTGGGCAATCATCCCTTTGCTGGGCGATATATTGATATCAATCACAATGGCTCCTTTGAAACTCGCTATCTTCATTTGAGTAAAGTTCTAGTAAAGAGAGGTCAAATAGTAAAACGCGGCCATAAAATAGCACTGAGTGGTAATACGGGACGCTCGACAGGACCCCATCTACATTTTGAGTTCCATGTGAACGGCAAACCCGTTAATCCCTTGACTGCAAATATTCCAACTGCCGCAAAAGTGCCTAAAACTGAACTAGCCCTATTTCAAGTGCAAGTCAGCAAACAAAAGGCGTCAATGCAGGTAAGAATCAGCTCCAATTCTTTGTGGGTCACTGGATCGGCGCAAAGCATTCGTTTAAATGGAGAGAATGAGGCCAGCCAAGACATCAACTGAATATTGTCCAGACCTTACAAGTTAAGAGGTCTGCCTCTAAGGATTCAAAAGCCCGTTAATGGGGTGATAATAACGCGGCGACTGCCAGCGATAAGCTTTATATTGTAGATTCAGAAGAACAGCAGCAACAGGTTTCTTATGCTATAGACAAACCATAAGTCTAGGTGCTGAGCTAGGCAACACCAAAGAAAAAGTCGGTTTTAGAGCTCTTCAAAATACCGTAAAAATTCGCTCATACCTAAAACCCAGGTTTAAGCCTAGTTAATCGGTTTAATAATTAAACTGTATAAATCACCCTTAATCACAGGGATACTTGACATCAACCCACTTTATGACTTTATTCGTGACGAATATTCAGCCAAAAAAAAGCGCAACTCGAAAGCTGCGCTTTTAATGTCTAAACTGTCCTGCAATTACGGGGACAGTCTAAACGGTCTTTCTAAAGCGATATTTGTTAAGCTCTGACAAACTCAATTCCTTTAGCAATATTGCCATCTAAAACTGGTTTCAGTTCAGCGAAAAGCTTTTGCTCATAAGCGCTCAACACTGGTAGTGCGGGAATAGACTCAACACCATTTTTACCTAGCTTAACGGGTTGAGCATGAAAGCTATCGGTATCTTCACCTGTTTGGACATAACAACATTCAGTCACATCAGCGCCATTCATTGCAGCCACCAAAGAAGAGGTAAACTGTGCTGCGGCTTGAGCCATAGACAAGGTTGCAGAACCCGCGCCCGCTTTCGCTTCGACAACTTCGGTACCCGCTTCCTGAATACGCGGTGTTAGTAATTCGATTTCAGCGTCGGTTAATTCGACCCCGTCAATGCTGGACAATAAAGGCAAAATAGTAACGCCGCTGTGCCCGCCGATGACGTTCACGTTCACATCATTGCAGCTCAAACCTTTTAGTTCAGCAACAAACGTATTTGAACGAATAATATCGAGGGTTGTTACACCAAACAACTTGCGCTTGTCATAAACACCCGCAGCCTTCAAAATTTCAGCGGCAATGGCCACCGTTGAGTTAACTGGATTAGTTACAATAGCGTAGCAGGCATTCGGGCAGACTTTAGTGCCCGCTTCGATCAGTTTTTTAACGATACCAGCGTTCATGTTGAATAGATCATCACGAGTCATGCCTGGTTTACGTGGAACACCCGCCGGAATAACAACAATATCAGCATCGACCATGGCGGCCTCAACATCATCACCAACAAATCCAGAAACGGACACATCAGTTGGAATATGACTAAGATCGACGGCAACACCCGGCGTAAATGGCGCAACATCATAAAGTGATAGTTCACTACCAGCCGGTAGTTGTAATTTCAATAGTAGAGAGAGCGGTTGCCCGATTCCCCCTGCTGCACCTAGTACACAAACCTTCATAATGAGCCTCTTTTGTGATGGGTAAATTTTATTGATAATAAAGCTGACTGTTAATAGAATCTAAATTTTGATAGCCGACGCATCATATCGGTGAGCTAGGATATTGACAAGAGATCGAACGACTAGTGGCTAACTATTAATAAACACTATCCATTGTAGCCTTAATCTCTATCATCGGCAGTAGACGTTTTCGCAATAACGATAGACAATAAAAAGTACTGCTTTATGCTGCCAGAAGTGTCGCTCATGATTGTCCAAAAATGAAAAAAATTGCCCTCTTTGTTGATGTCCAAAACATCTACTACACCACTCGCCAGGCCTATGGCCGTCAGTTTAACTATCGTGAACTTTGGCAGCGTATCAGTTCAGAAGGCGACATAGTGTTAGCCAATGCCTATGCGATTGATCGTCATGACCAAAAGCAAGTTCAATTCCAGAACGTATTAAAAAAAATTGGATTCACAATAAAGCTTAAACCCTATATCCAACGCAGCGATGGCACTTCCAAAGGCGACTGGGATGTGGGTATCACCATCGACATCATGCAAACAGCAAAAGATGTTGATAGTGTAATATTACTGTCCGGTGATGGTGATTTCGATTTGTTATTGCTGGAAATACGGCGAGGTTTTGATGTCACTACTGAAGTCTATGGCGTACCTACCTTGACCGCTAATTCTCTAATCAATGCAGCCAATATCTTTAACCCAATAAAAACTGATTTATTGCTATAGGTTATTGCTGTACTTTATTGATCAATTGAAAAAAAATTATCAGCATTACTATCCATACAGACATAGAGTGAAGAAAAGCCAATGAAGTTACCCGTATTTAAATGCCTCGATGACATTTTAAAAGCAATGCCTGCTTACAATGCCCAAGATGGCTATCATGCGATGTATTCCAGTATTTTTTCAGGTATTACGACAAACCCACAGCTCATGATGATCCCGGTGGATGATCATTTGGTTCATCGTGGTGATGGTGTGTTTGAAGCTTTCCAAATGCTAGACGGCAGAGTTCACTTGTTTGATGCCCATTTGAACCGACTTGAAAGATCCGCTAAGGCGATCGAACTGGATCTTAGGCACAGTCAAGATGAAATCAAGGACATATGCCAACAGCTGATTGATAATTGTGGGCTCAGGAATGCTTTATTCCGGCTATATGCCTCTCGTGGCCCAGGTGGCTTTACACCCAATCCTTACGATTCAATTGGTCCACAAATGTACATTGTAGTCTCTAGCCTCCACCAGCCCAATGAAAGCCTTTATGAACGCGGTGTAAAAGTTGGGTTTAGTAAAGTCGCGGTTAAAAGTGGCGGCCTGGCAAAAGTTAAAACATGTAATTACATTTCTAATGTTCAGATGACTAAAGAGGCCATTGATAACGGCTATGACTTTGTGATTAATATTACCGATGACGGCTATTTAGGCGAAGGGGCAACTGAGAACATGGTTTTTCTGACACAGGAGAACGATTTGATTTTCTCCAGCTTTGATCACACGCTGCGAGGTACAACCCTTCTACGTCTACAAGAGTTGTCAGGTGAATTAGTGAATCTTGGGCTAATTAGAGAAATGAAGGAGTCAAAGCAAAAAACGGCTCAATTAATGGACGCTAAAGAGGCCTTCATGATCGGAACCAGCCTGAATGCATTGCCAATATCAGAAGTAGCCGGAAAACCAGTCGGTGATGGCAAACCTGGCAAGGTAGCCATCGCAGCCAGAAACTTACTCCTTCAAGATCAAAAAGTAGGTGGACATCTCTTGATCTAAATACGGGTATTTGCTGTTGTAAACTGGCGGATCCGTTTAACAACGCATGTTATCTGTTATCATGCGCCATTTACCCCTCCAGACGATAAAACTGTGACCAGCCTATTTTCATCCCTCCCGATCAAGCCTGAATTACTCGCCAATATTGAATTATTGGGCTACAAAGAAATGACGCCGATTCAGGCGCAGGGTTTACCTGTTCTATTAGAAGGTGAAGACCTGCTTGCTCAGGCCAAAACTGGCAGTGGAAAAACGGCCGCATTTGGCATCGGTTTACTGAATAAGCTTGAGGCACTCAATTATCAAACCCAGTCATTGGTACTTTGTCCAACCCGTGAGTTGGCGGATCAGGTAAGCAACGAGATTCGACGAATTGCTCGCGCCGTTCCCAATACGAAGATACTGACTTTGTGTGGTGGCAAGCCTATGGGTGCGCAAGTGGCATCGTTAGAACGAGATCCGCATATTGTGGTTGGTACGCCGGGTCGAATTTTAAAACATTTGCTCAAGGGCACTTTAAATCTCGATAACCTCAACACGTTAGTATTGGATGAAGCTGATCGCATGCTCGACATGGGCTTTTTAGAAGACATCATGCTGATCACCGACAAGATGCCGCGTAAGCGACAAACCTTACTGTTCTCAGCCACTTATCCCGATGAAATTCGCAACATCAGTGGCATGGTTCAAAGAAACCCAGTCGAAGTTCGAGTCGAAATTTCTCATCACAATCAACAGATTAAACAAGCCTTCTACCAAGTTCAACGTGATCAAAAAACAGCCGCATTAGTGGCGTTATTAGAACATCACAGTCCTGAATCGACGTTGGTATTCTGTAATCAAAAACAAACGTGTAAAGACCTATGTGATGAACTGTGGAAGCATGGTTTTCATGCCTGCACTCTACATGGCGACTTAGAACAGTTTGATCGTGATCAGGTATTGGTGCAATTTGCCAACAGGAGCAGCTCGGTTTTAATCGCAACCGATGTGGCCGCACGCGGATTGGATATCAAAGAGCTGGCAGCCGTGGTGAATTATGAATTAACACCCGATCCTGAAATACACGTCCACCGGATAGGTCGCACAGGCCGAGCCGGTAACGACGGATTAGCGCTGAGTTTATTTTATGCCGGTGAACAATTTCGGGTAGATGCCATTGCAAAATATCAGGACAGTCCCGCCAATATCGAAAATCTCTCGTCTCTCAGCCCAAGAGAGAATTTTAAACTCAGTCCGCCCATGACTACCCTGTTTATAAACGCAGGCCGTAAGGACAAAATACGCGCGGGTGATATTTTGGGCGCACTCACGGCCAACACCGATTTGCCCGGTAAGCGCATTGGTAAGATAGATATCTTCGATAAAATAGCCTATGTTGCAGTCGAGCGCCAAGTAGCGAAGCAAGCCTTGAGTATTTTGACTGAGGGGAAAATCAAAGGTCGCAGTTTTAGAGCTAGGGCGTTGCGTTAGACTATTTCGCTATAACTTTTTACTGTTTCTTTCGTCGCCCTGAATGTCAGAGTCTCTCAATTTCACTAAAGAGAGTATGCGTCGTTTTATTGTAGATACGATTGCGACCATTATCTTCTTCACATTAATTGCCGCGTTAACAGAATTGTTTGTCGCCGGTATGGAGCCGAGCGAAGTACTGATGACTCGCCTCATCATGATCCCGATGATGGTGATTACAGGCCGACCCTATGGCATCTGGCGAGACTGGTTCTTCAAAAAGACCAAGCCCACGGTTTCGTGGAGCAAGGCCCTCATCGATGGCTTTGCGTTTTTGTCATTCCAGCTTCCAATTTACGCGTTGACACTTGTCATCGCGGGTGCAGATCAGAACGAAGTGATAATCCTTCTCACGTCTACAAGCTTTCTGATGTTCATCGTTAGTCGCCCATTCGGCGTATATCTAGAGGCTGTGAGGACTTGGGCAAACGTAACAAACCCTTAGGAGTCTGTTGATCCATCGCGATCACTTCAAAATAACTCGATGCGTAACCCGGCCTCTCATTCAGGTTGCAGTTAGACGGCTTAGTCCGCAGTCAAATCCTTCTGTCCATCACTCAAACTATAAGGCCGGTAATGCTCGATGAGCCGATTGACATAATCCTCATTGTCAGTGCCCGTTGTTTTAAAAGACGGGTGATTTAAAACAGCGTTATACCATTGGTGGTACCGCTGCCAGCTAGAGCCTTCGGTTGGCAAATGAAAGCTTCGGTACTCGCCAAGTAACGTTTCTATTCGAAACGCAAAGGGAAAAAATGCGATATCGACAGCTGACAACTCGGTGCCACTAAAAAATGGCCCCTTGTAATCCATTGCTGCAGTAATCGTAACAATCCCTTCGAGCATATTGTCTCGTGCTTGCATCTGTTTTTGATCCGCCTCGACCGCCTTTAAAAATTGATAAAAGTAAGGCACGATCTTACTGCCGATGTGATCCATCCAGTATTTTTGTTCTGCTTTCTGGTTTGGCTGACTGGAGAATAACGGCGGTTGAGGTTGTAAATCTTCTAAGAATTCGACTACACGGTTCGATTCGACTATTGTCGTTTCACTCCCATCTTCATTCGCTTGAATCACAACCGGCACCATTGCGGCACCGCGTGATAGGGCCAACCAGGATTCGGTCTTATCGTAAGGATCGACTTCGATATAGTCAAAATTGATGTTCTTATGCACTAACGTCATCCATGCGCGTTGTGCGAAAGGGCAGTACCAGGCGGTATAAAGTTTCATCAACCTTCCATAATCAATCAGACAAGTGTTGTCGAAATTATTCACTAGCCAACAGTTTAGACATGAACCGTTCGAACAGGCTTTCAACTGTTTCGACAACATCATTCAATGCATGATCGCCGGCAATCAGATGCAACGTGCTATTCGCCTGCTGGGCAAATTTAATTGAGTGTTCGACGGGAATAATGTCATCAGACCATCCGTGAACAATTTCTATCCAGGGTGACAATGAATTATGTTGCTGCTGTTTAAAGCTGGGGATATAAAGCGCAGGCGCCATCAAAAATAGTGCCTTAGTCGCAACGAATTCGGATGCAACCAGAGACACATAACCACCCATACTGGAACCAACTAGTATAGCAGGTTCGATTTGAGTTTCTAAAACGGTTAACAAGCGCTCGACTCGCAAGTCTGGGTCCATCAGGCTGGTGTAGTCGATGCTTTCAACGTTACAGCCCATTTGCTCTGCGATTGCCGCTAAACGCTTTATCTTAAATCCCCAAGGACCGCTTTCCTTGCCATGCGAGAAGACAACTTTCATTTTATTGAGTCTGTTGGGATTTAGGCGCTCAACATCATTAATAATGATTGAGCTAGTTCCTCTGCCTCTGCTCCGAGTGGCGTCAAATATCCACCATCAACCTGAGTAATAAAACCAGCATCATGTAAACGTTGCGCAGCCGCAATAACGGAAGGATCAGCCGTTTTATGGATTTTGATACCCTCTAGACTAGCGGATGACTTATAGCGTATCAATAAGTTGATTTCGGCGAGATTTTCTGTGGAATAAGACATTTAAACTCCTCATATTTATTATACGTCGGTAATCCGGACGGTAACCAAATCTTACATTAAAACAGGCTTTTGAATAGCCAAAGATTGTGATTGATCTCGATTTTGAATGATAACGTGTCAATCAGACCCACAGGACTGAGAGTTTTTCAGACCATTCATTAACCTATATACTGCAAGCCTCTCAATTGATCAGTTGAAAAATCATGAATGTACTCATCGATATTTGCATCATTCCTTTAGGTGTTGGTGTCTCGGTCTCTCAATACGTCGTAGCCTGTGAAAAAATATTTCAAGCTGCGGGGCTAAGCCATCGAATGCATGCCTATGGCACCAATGTCGAAGGTGAATGGGACGATGTTATGGCAGCAGTAAAACAATGCCACGAGAAATTGCATGATATGGGCGCACCCAGAATTAGTAGCTCTATGAAAATGGGTACACGAACCGATCGCGTTCAGACCATGCAAGATAAAATTGATAGTGTTCACTTAAAGATGGGCGACTGAAAAACATTACCATCATTGAAATAGATCGAACTTCGCCTCCTGAGTGTACCGATCAAAAGGCGAGCGCCATTTTCGATATTAGTAGTATTGTCAGCATTGAAGAGGAACTCGGTCAGCATATCCGAGCTTTGATTTAAAGTATTTAGAATGTGCGGTTTCATAGAGTCTTCTCCGTTGTCAGTGCTCTTTATTGGTCCAAATAAGATTATTTTAACGAAGATGCGTGGAACAACCTTATAGTCGACTTTAAACACAGAAGTTTTATCGCGGGGTTCTTACTCTTCTACCATCGCTCCGGCATTGTTCTAATGAGTTACATCACTGTAACGATACACCAACGGCAGGTGCTCTGAGTCGGTGCGACAATCACCGGAAAAGTACATTTCTAGAGATGCCTGAATGACAAATGTCTAATGACAGACTCTTCACTTCCATCCGCGGTTTAACTCATGTATAAGGCCGCTATGAAAATCCCAAAACGAATACGCCCACTGGTCGAAAATGGTTTAGTCGACGAAGTGATCCGCCCTTTAATGAGCGGTAAAGAAGCTGATGTTTTTATCGTACGCTGTGGGTCAGAGATCCGTTGTGCGAAAATTTACAAGGAAGCTGAAAAACGAGCGTTCAAACAAGCCGTCACGTATCAAGAAGGGCGAAAAGTTCGCAATAGCCGTCGTGCGCGAGCAATGGAAAAAGGCTCACGGTTCGGTCGCGAACAGCAAGAAGAAGTCTGGCAATCTGCCGAAGTATCAGCGCTCTACAAACTAGCCGATATTGGAGTTCGCGTTCCAAAACCCTACGGCTGCTTCGATGGCGTATTGTTGATGGAGCTAATCACTTATGGCGGTGAAGAAGTTGCGCCTCGCCTTAACGATATTTCCATGACCAAGGAACAGGCGCTGATGGATCATAAAACGCTCATGCACGACGTCATGCGTATGCTTTGCGCTGGTTTAGTTCATGGTGATCTATCAGAGTTTAATGTGCTTATTGACGATAATGGTCCCGTTATTATCGACCTACCGCAAGCCGTTGATGCCGCCGCGAATAATAATGCACAAAGCATGCACCGCCGTGATGTCGAAAACATTACCAACTACTACGCTCAATACGCGCCCGAACTCAGCAACAGCCACTATGCTCCAGAAATGTGGGCCTTATTTGAAGCGGGCGACTTACAACCCACTACTGAACTCACTGGACAATTTGAGGAAAGCACCGAATCAGCCGATGTCGATACCGTACTGGAAGAAATCAAACAGGCGTTCATCGAAGAACAAAACAGGCTTGAGCGTATTCGGGAAGCTGAAACCGCTGGTTAGTTGTGCAGTTTAAGGTATGGCATTAACTGTACAGACCAAACTGCTAAAAGTCCTAATTTCAGTGGTCTATAGCTATTAGCTATAAAACAGTCACTTCGTTTGATTTTGATAATTCCGTCTAAGTGCTGCCGTTCCTGACAAATTCTCGTCAGTACCCTTTTGATCAAATTAACGGTTGTTCCAACAACGCCTGAACTTGGCTCTTTAAAGATGAGTTGCTCCATCGGCCCTCGCCGTTAAGTCATGAAAGTCAGTCGGGCACATAGGGCTTAACTTATAAGAAGATCTAGCTCATCTGAGGGATGCATATGACAAAAGTAACGCCTTTGCTTTGAGGCCCATCTAAAACTCTGACGTAACCGCTATGAGCGAGAGCAATCGCTTTAACAACGGATAAACCAAGCCCTGAACCTCCTTTAACGCGAGACCTCGAATTTTCAGCTCTCCACCACCGATCAAACACCCTTTCGCGATTGATTTCGCTGATTCCAGGACCTTTATCTGATACTTTAATGTATCCATTCTCTCCACTGAGGCCTGTCTCTACTCGGATATATCTACCCGAAGCAGCGTACCGTTTAGCGTTTTCAATCAGTGCGTTTAGGGCTTGCCGAATCCGCGCTTGATCGCCTCTTACTAGTGCAGGTTCGAGTTCGTGTTCGAAAATGATGCCATTGCTTTCAATATCGGGTGCCACACTTCTGACTACTGACAGAGCAACATCAGCAAGATTGATCGCATCTTTTTCAAACTTAAATCGCCCAGAACTGAGGCGCGAGATTGTTTCGAGGTCATTTACTATGTAGGACAAGGTATCAACTTGACCCATTAATGACTCAAGTAAATCCCTCGAAGCTTGAAAAGTACCATCAGACATTCCTTGAAGACGCCCTCTCAATATGGTCAATGGCGTGCGAAGTTCATGGGCAATTGCGGCGGCTGATTCAGTCGATTCACGCTCCGCGGATTCTAAATAGCGTGTCATTTTGTTGAACGAAAGAAGCAAATCATGCGCTTCCAATGATACTCCAAGCTTTTGATCCACTTGAAAATCAAAAGCGCCACTAGCCACTTCTAGAGCGGCATGAGTGACTGACTCAATCGGTTGACTAAGACGTTGCGCCATAAACATACCAATAAAAATCGAACAAATAACGGCAAGTGAACCGAAAACCAATAGAACTACAAACTCGCTAACGGCATAACCTTCGGTCCAAGATACTGAAAACAAATTGACTAACGTTGTCAATACTTCAGCATTGACAACGTTATTCTCAATTAGCGCCTTTAACATTTCACGATTGTTTGGGCTCAGGCTCTCCATCCAGCGCTCCTGAACGTAAATATAAAACCCAAGCATACCAAATATGAAAATCGCTAGAGTGATCACTGCGGTAAAGATCATTGCGATTGCCAGTTGCGTACGCAGGTGCAAATGTTTGTATCTCATAGCAGCGGCTCGAGACGATAGCCAACCCCTCTTACCGTTTGCAAAAATCCTTTAACACCGACCGTTTCTAACTTTCGCCTGGCGTTTGAAATATGACTGTCGATGGTGCGTTCTAATGCTTCCCCCTCAGGGAGGCAGGCATCAATCAGTTCCGAACGACTATAGGCACGCCGGGGTGCCGCAGACATATGTGCGATTAATGAGAACTCGGTATGCGTTAAAGGAAGAACTTTTTTATTCTCCCCATTACAGACAAATACAGCGTGAGCACTTGAATCTATATCCAACATGCCCACTCGCACTAGATACTCTATATCAGCAGTGCCTTTTGTGCGGCGTAACACGGCCTTAACTCGCTCGATTACTTCAAGCGTGTTAAAGGGTTTGAGAATGTAATCATCAGCCCCAAGCCGCAATGCGGAAATCTTCTCAATGTCTTCCGACATTGCCGTGAGCATTATGATTGGCGTATTTGAAACCCTACGGATATCACGTAATACATCGATACCGTCGCGCTTTGGCATTTTGATATCAAGAAGAATCAGGTCTGGACTTAATTGTCTGAACAACGTGTAGGCAATGTCACCATCGGCTGCTTGAGCAGTTCGAAATCCAGCTACTTCTAAATAAGACACCAGGATTGCTGAAATTTCTGGTTCATCCTCGACCACTAATATTAGGGAACTGTTCATAGATTGATTATGCATGTTCGCTTGTTAAACGTCCGTTGAGTTAACTATTTACGATTATTAAACAACTAAAAACTGCCTGTACTTTCGTTGTTTTTTACAACTTTGAGCCACTATACGTTTATCTTAAACTGAAAACACGCTCCAAGCGATATCTAGGAGCAAGGCTACCCGTCAATCTGAAAGGTGAGCGTTTTTTTTGCAGTCTCCACATTACCTCCACACAGCCTCCATTAAAACTGTGCAGAGCGCGAGTAGACTTCGCCCCAGTAAGAACGGTAAGGGGTGAACTTCGGCGAACCTCTAAAGATTAAGATAACAGTTAAAACAGGAACAGGTAATGAACGAAATTGATGCCCGAATATTAGAATATAGTAGTTTTTTCACAGTAGTCACCCTAATTGGCGTTATCTTTTATGTGCTCACAATTATTGAAACAATCTTCGACGTAGCGACAAAGCGACGCAATGAATGGCGCGAAACAGTGGCGAACGGCGCGATCGAAATCGGCAATCGTATTCTTGATAACACGATTGTAGGGGCTATTTTCATCATCGGATTCTTCACTGCTGAGCATTTCGCCTTCTCAGAAATTCCAGTGACCTGGTGGAGCTGGATACTCGCGATCATCGCTGTCGATTTCACCTACTACTGGATGCATCGAATTGAACATGAACGTCGGATTCTCTGGGCAGTCCACAGCGTTCACCATTCTTCTCAAGAGTACAATTTAACAACGGCACTTCGTCTGTCTTGGTTAGAAAGTCTATACGAATGGCTGTTTTTTGTTCCTTTGCTCCTGATAGGGTTTGATGCGATTCAAATACTGTCGTCATTATTAATGGTCGTGCTCTATCAAACTTGGATTCATACCGAAAAAATAGGGAAGCTCGGTTGGCTCGACGGCATTTTTAACACGCCATCAGTACACCGCATTCACCATGCCACTAACGCGATCTACATCGATAAAAACTATGGCGGGTTCCTGATTATATGGGACAGGCTGTTTGGCACTTATCAGACTGAAACTGAAAAACCCGTTTACGGCATTACCAAACAGCTGGAGTCATCTAACCCTTTGACTATCAATTTCCAAGAATTCGGATCGATATATAAGGACATAGTTCAGGCTAAAGGCGCCTCAAATAAAGCCCGCTATGCGTTTGGACGCACGGGTTGGCAACCGCACAAGAGCACTCTAGAAACTGCAGGCCAATAATAAAATTGGCTTGCTGTAAATGACAGTAATGCCACTATTTTTTACACAATGGAGAAGCAAAAATGGCTTCTTTACTAATAAACTTAAACTTTAATCTGGACATAATTATGAAATATTTCAACGCAACCTCTATTATTCTTAGCTTGTTCCTTAGCACTGTGTTTGCGGCCACTGCACAAGCCAAAGAAAATCAACTGCCAGTAGAGAAGAATTGGGAACTAGTCATCAGTGGACTGCTAATCTGGACACCAGAGTTCACGGGCTCTGACGAGTATGAGATTATAGGTGGACCGAGAATCGAGAGTTATTTTAATCTTACTGAACAAAGCACACTGTTTGCAAACAACAAGGGGATCGGATTGGACTACCAACTCTCTGATAATATGAATACGGGCATTCTGGGTAGTGTCAGGTCCGATCAGGATAGATCGAAGATCAAAAACCTGGATGGATTATTAAATATTGATGAGGCTTTTGAGGTGGGTTCGTACTTGTCATATCAACTGACAAACCAATGGGAGATTAATATCAGCGGCTTATTTGATGTCTCAGACACGCATGAAGGTTGGACTGCAAACCTGAGCGTTTCTCACGAATACATGATACCCAATACGCCGATTACCATGACCACTCTGGCTGGGGTCGATTATGCCGATAAAAATTACAACAATACCTACTTTGGCGTTAAATCCCCCACAAATGGCACATCCACCCAATCATCGTTCGTTTTGGACGGCGGCTTCAACAGCGCTACCTTCGGCACAACCTTTTCATACGCAAGTTCAGAAAACACCACTTTAATCGGATTGATTTCTGCGACTCAAATTATAGGCGACGCGAAAAATAGTCCAATCATCAAGGAAGACACATTAATTACGGTTGGACTTGGTGTTGCCTACACTTTTTAAACTAGCTTGCTAAATTTCATCTAGGATAAAATACTATGATAAAGCTATCGCACTATTTTTTGATAATAATCTTCTCAGCCTCAACGCTGATTAACGTTGCTGAGGCCAAACAAGTCACCTTTAAAAATGGAGACGATTTACTTTCAGGACACTATTTGCTACCTGATAGCGGTAAACCCAGAGCCGTCATTCTTTTTGTACATGGCGATGGCCCGCTAGGATATGACGCTCATGGCTACTACCCACTAATATGGGAACGATTACTAAGTAAAGGGTTCGCCATCTTTAGCTGGGATAAACCGGGTATAGGCGAATCCACTGGCAATTGGTTAGCGCAATCGATGAAGCAACGTCAACAAGAAGTACAAACTGCAATTACCTTTATTCGCGATAGTTACGGTTATTCAGGCAGCCAAGTTGGACTTCTTGGCTTTAGTCAAGCAGGTTGGGTTGTACCCGCTTTAGCCAATAACAATCCAGACATTGGGTTTATTATAGGCGTTGGCTTCGCAATTGATTGGTTAGAGCAAAGCTGGTATCTCACTCGTGTACGGCTAACGCAACAAGAGGCCGATTCCAGTGTGGTTGAAGCCGCTTATGCTTCACACCTCGAAGAAATCAACTTCTTGAATCAGGAGCCAAGCTACGACTTATACCTTAAAAAATATGGACACACGCCTGATCCAATGTCAGAGGCTCGGTATCAGTTCGTACTAAAAAACTTCAAAGCGGATGCAACCCATGATTACAGAGGGCTAAAACAACCCATGCTTTTGTTGCTTGGAGATAAAGACTTAAATGTTGATATATTTAACACCAAAGAGGTGGTCGAAAATTTAATAGACGATCAACAAAGTATACAAATTTCTGTTATTAAAGATGCAACCCACGGAATGCTAGATGCAGAACATTTTAATGAGCAGTCGCCTGGGCTTACATTTTTACTGAAACTAATGTGGAAAGGAGAACGGGCTGTAGCCCCTGAGTTTTATATCAAACTGGATGAATGGTTAAGTTCCAGAATTAGCGGCTAAACAGTCACATTGACCTCTGAAAATAATATTGTATTTCGCGTTTTTCTCGCGAATAACCGAGACAGATTTATTTAATGGGTGATCTTTTGCTCTTTGGCTGGCCGACCTAGGCGTTTGAATTCTAGCCTGATTCCTGTTCGTCGCTCAATTTCCTCGACGAACAGAGTTCCACCCGTAAGGCGATTGCTTTCATGCCTATGTGTTGATGACAAACCATATCCACTTGCTGGCAACGCCATCAGATATGCAAGGCATTACTAGAATGATGCAATATATTGGACGGCATTACGTTCCCTACATTAATCACACTTATGGTGGAAGTGGTTCGATTTGGGAAGGACGCTGTAAAGCAAACCTGGTTCAGGATGACCGATACCTATTAACCTGTATGCGTTATATAGAATTAAATCCGGTACGCGCTGATATGGTCACTAGTCCTGTAATTAAGCGCTCCATTCAAGATTCAAGACTTGACCCTAAAATTTGCTTATTTCTCTCGCGGAGTAAGACGTGGGCGTAGTTTCACCTGCCTGCCGGCAAGGCGGGGACTTTGTTGACTATTTCTGATGCGCTCATTTTTTAGCCCTGACTTTGGTTTTGATTAATAACATATCTAACACTACGGCCACCTGCGCCTAATGGTTTTAAACAACCTTTATTTAACAAATCTGTAAGATTCCGAGTCGCTGTCGCCTTACTCACATCGGCAATAGACTGATAATGACGAGCTGCCAAGCCATCTATAAACTCCAGACCATAGCCATCCAGCAAACGATTTAACACTTTTACTTGTCGTTCTGATAAAACCGTTTGGGCATGTGTTTTCCAGAATGTTGCTTTTAACAACACCCGATCAATGCGCAACAAGCCATGCTCCATGGCCTCTGCTAATGTATCTAAAAACCACATCAGCCATTCAGTAATGTCCAATGGCTGGTTTTTCTGCCCAGCGGCTCGGCAATTTTGTGTGTCTTCCAGTATTTGATAATACCCTTTCTTGTTTTTCTCAATGGCGGCACTTAAAGAATAAAAACGCACGCCCGTATTTTCAGCTTGAGCCAAAGCCCTATCAGTTAATGCACGGGCCACCCTGCCATTGCCATCATCAAAAGGATGAAGCGTAATAAAGTACAAATGAGCCATAGCCGCACGCACAATGCTGTGGTGCTCCGGTAACACATTGTTGTAAAACGTAAGAAACGCTTGCAGCTCTTCGTTTAAATTTTTTGCGGGCGGGGCCTCAAAATGCACGCTAGTTTTACCGCCCTTTTCCGATACCACCTGCATGGGACCTTTGTTATCATCACGAAATTTACCGATGGCAATCTCTCGCAATAGCGGCGGCTCAGGGAATAAAGCAGTTTGCCAGTCACAAAGCAGTCTGCAAGTTAATGGTTTTTCGAGGTCTCTCACTGCCGACACTAACATCTGCACTACAGATGCCTCATGCTGTGCCGGTTCGGGTAAGCCTGCCTGCTCTAACCCCAATTGGCGCGCTACAGATGAACGTACCGATTCAGCATCAAGGCTATCGCCCTCAATCTCAGACGTTTTGATAGCACTCTGGATCAAAGCATCCAGTTCAGCATCTTTATCCAAGCCAGCGGATAAATCAGAAGCTTTACCAACCAATCGTTGCTGCAGCGCTAATACAACGTCTAGGCGCGGCTCTAGCTGCGTAGAATCAGCGTAAAAAGAAGGCCAAGATTTGTGCTGCCAGATGTACATCCTAAATGCCTGTCGTTATTTGCATGAGTTGAGC
>OOGD01000012.1_pt1 | contig 48231 bp, 50 predicted proteins | sample 1670381 | NCBI WGS metagenome assembly OOGD01 (sample SAMEA98146918, study PRJEB22522) | marine metagenome | biome: marine biome; feature: marine water body; material: sea ice | place: Arctic Ocean | collected 14-Sep-2015 | depth 1.3 m | reverse complement strand
CATATAAATAAACAATTCTCTCTTGAGTAAGGGATAGATCTTAGCTACTAACAGCAATATCTGTTCCTTTGCCAATCTTTTATTGGCAAACACTATGGCGGCAATCAGGCCGGGTAGGGCGAATAAGTGCAGGATATTGTTACGGTAGTAGGTTAGTGCTACAGCATTTGTATTTTTGAGTGAAATTATTTTCCCAAAACTGTCTTCAGACACGCTGAATTTATTCAACTTAAGCGTGTTTTCCAATAATTTTTTGCCTGATATCTTAGGCAAAGTGGCAAGTTCGCTATAGGGGGCATCACGTAACAATTCTAAAAAGTGATCAATGGCTTGTATTAATTCAGATTGGGCCATTGCGTGCTTTTTCGCAGACAATAAACAAATAGCACAAATTGACATGCCACTCACAGCAGCTGTTTGGTTGATACGGCTCATGACATCTGTAGCAAGAACATTTACAACTGGTGTCAGCCATTTAGGTTTTTTGTCACCACTTTTTTCTTGTTCATCTCGCCAATTAGGTACCTGCTGGTCGAGGTAATTAGTTAAGTTGATGGGTTCGCCAAAATTTAAAAAGCCGTAGCCGTAATTTTTGAGTTTTTTAATGGCTGAAAATATTTGGAAAAAAGATTCTTTTTTCTTACCCGTGCCGTTAAGTTCTTTAAGGTAACTAGACACTTCCATAACATGTTCGTATCCAATATACACAGGCACTATACTCACGGGTCGATTAATACCCTTGATAAGTGCATGTAAAGTCATAGCTAACATGCCTGTTTTAGGCGGTAATAGGCGACCTGTTCTGCTGCGTCCTCCTTCAGGAAAATATTTAACTGAATAACCTTTGTTAAACAGTAGTTCTAAATATTCGCGAAACACGGCTGTGTAGAGTTTGTTACCAGCGAAACTTCGACGTAAATAAAATGCGCCTGCTTTACGCAATATGCCGCCAATTGGAGGAAAGTTAAGGTTAATTCCAGCAGCAATATGTGGTGTGACTAACCCTTCATGGTAAATAACATAGGTGAGTAATAAGTAGTCCATATGGCTTCGATGGCAGGGGACATAAATTATTTCATGACCATTTTGTGCTAAAGCTCTGACTTTATCAGCATGCCTAACTTCGATACCGTTATAAATTTTGTTCCAAATTTTGGTTAATAATTTCTCGGCTAATCTGATCAAACCAGGTCTGTAGTCAGCCGCTATCTCATTTATGTATTTCTTAGCTTGTTGTTTGGCTTGTTGATGACTTAATTTTTTGCTGCGAGCTTCCTCAACAATGGCTTTACGTATAGATTTTGCGCCAAGAACACTGTTATGCAATTGATGACGTTCAAGAATATTAGGGCCTGTTAACGTTTGATGACGGCGATAAAAGTGTGTGCCTGCTACACGAATAAGTTTATGAGCGATGTCTTCATCACTACCTTTTAGTTCCACCATTTTTCTAGAAGAGACTGCTTTGCTGTAACAAACAAAGTTGTCTCTGCCTAAAAATAATACTATAAAAAATTTACGTAGCCAGCTGGGCGACATCTGGTTAGCAATGACGTCTGACCAACCTGATGTGTTTTTATTTGGTGCCCTTCCCCAAAGTATTGAAACGGGAACAATTTGAATATCCAGTTCTGAGTTTTCTCTGTGCATACTAAATAGCTTGGCCGCATCTTCTTGTATCGAAGTACCTCTAATTTTGCGGTTCAACACTGAGCGGGGTTTCTGTAAAAACAAGCATGAGGAATAACTTTGACCAGTAATATTCATATCAAGAGTGGGTCTAGGTAAGCCTAATGCCGCCGCAGACATTTTTAATGCCAACTGATCTGTGACTGAACGGGTACGTAATAAATATACAATTGGCCGATTTTTATCTATGCCTAGTTCAGTCTCAAGATCACTTGGAATGCTGTTTACTTTTACCAGCCATTTCATCGGCACTGTCACCATTGCTAACAGCAATTTATGCAGCCACAACATACATTTTTCTCTCAGATTTTAAAACGGATGAAGGATACCACAGACATTCGTAGCAGTGACAATTTGATAACTGGAGATTAAATTTTGTATTTTATGTAAATCTCGTAAAAAAAATTACGCTTATATTTTGTGAAAAACAAATTTGAGATTTAATTATAACTGTATATACTCTTTCTAACTGTATAAAAAAACAGGCTGTTTATGCGTCCACTAACTGCACGACAAGAAGAAGTACTTCAACTGATTAAAAATACCATGTTGAATACAGGTATGCCGCCTACTCGCGCAGAAATTGCCCGAGAGTTAGGTTTCAAATCTGCTAATGCAGCAGAAGAACATTTAAAAGCGCTAGCACGAAAAGGGGTGATAGAAATATTACCCGGCACGTCTCGCGGTATTAAGTTAAATATACCACTTGAAGATCAACTTGAAGATCTTGGTTTGCCCTTGATAGGTCGAGTTGCTGCTGGAGAACCTATTTTGGCACAAGAACATATTGAGGGTCATTATCGAGTGGATCCTAATTTGTTTAAACCCAGTGCCGATTTTTTGCTTCGAGTAAACGGTATGAGCATGAAGGATATCGGTATTATGGATGGCGACTTGTTAGCTGTTCATCGCACCACTGACGTTCACAATGGTCAGGTGGTAGTCGCTAGGGTGGATGACAATGTCACGGTGAAGCGACTTGAGAAAAAAGGAAGGCAAATTTTATTACATGCTGAAAATGAGGCTTTTTCTCCAATTAAGGTAGATTTAGCGACTCAACCATTCAATATTGAAGGTATCGCAGTAGGTGTTATTCGAAACGCCGATTGGATCTAGTATAAATACTGCGCATTATTTAAATTAATGCGCGTTTAAAAATTTTCAACAATTTTTGTTGCGCCCTTTCTCAATTCTTCTCAATTCTTGTTATTTCTTGTTTGGCCTCTTTTTTTTATTTTTATTAACAATGTTCAATGTCCATTAATAATTTTATGTCTAAAAATTAGGCACTTGACTGTAAGTTAAACAAAAAAGCTAGACTAGTCGCTATTAAATGAGAGACCCTTAACGTCCAAACAGTAAAAATAACAATAATTTAACTAAACGTTAACTCTTATGATGGATAATACTGTCTTTGGAATTACGTTTCAGTGAATAATAAAAAGTACGTTACACGTATACGAGGTGCTATGTGAAGAATATTTTGTTTAAGGCTGGAACCATGCTACTTGCATTGATGACAGCGCCGGTATTTGCAGATACAAAAGATAAAATTGAGCAATACCAGCTAAACATGACTAAGGGTGTGACAGACATCAGTGCTGATGTTTACGACATGCACATGTTGATGTTTGTGATATGTGTAGTGATAGGTGCTGGTGTTTTTATAGCCATGTTTATTTCTATGTATTTTCATAGGAAATCTCGTGGTGCGAAACCTGCGAATTTCCATGAGAATGTAAAAGTTGAAATAGCTTGGACGGTGATACCCTTTATTATTTTGATAGCCATGGCTGTTCCAGCGATGAATCTACTGATCGATATGGAAGATGCTAGTGAGCCAGATGTAACTGTGTTAGTGACTGGTTCGCAGTGGAAGTGGCATTACAAATATATGGACAACGACGTCGAATATTATTCAAAATTGGCCACTCAAGCAGATCAAATTTCTGGCAAACTTGATAAAGGTGTTAACTACTTACTTGAAGTTGACCGCCCTCTTGTCGTGCCAACTGGTCAAAAAGTACGTTTTTTAATTACCTCTGATGATGTTATCCACTCTTGGTGGGTACCTGCTTTTGCCATTAAACAAGACGCTAATCCGGGTTTTATAAATGATGCTTGGGCGATAGCTAATGAACCGGGTGTGTATCGAGGTCAATGTGCAGAGCTTTGCGGTAAATCACATGGCTTTATGCCTATTGTAGTCGTTGCTAAGGAACCTGCTGAATATGATATGTGGGTGTCTGAGCAAGAAGCTATTCAGCTAGAAGCAAAAGAAAAAGAACAACGATTACTATCCATGAACATGACAATGGATGAGTCCATGTTGATGGGTGAAAAAGTTTACAGCGCTAACTGCGCAGCTTGCCATATGCCAAACGGTGAAGGCTTACCTGGTGTTTTCCCTGCATTAAAAGGCAGTCAAATCGCGGTTGCAGATGAGCCTAAACACATCGATATATTAATAAACGGTGTTCCAGGCAGTGCTATGCAATCATATGCGAAACAGTTAACTATGTCTGAAATTGCTGCTGTAGTGACTTACGAGCGTAATGCTTGGGGTAACGATACTGGTGACTTAGTACAAGCGAAAGACATCAATTCAGCAATGAACGGACAATAGGAGAAGGTGACCATGACAACAACAACTGATGACACTCAGCATGATTCGCACGCAGATGATCACCACGAACATCATATTCCATACGGTATAAAACGTTGGTTATATACAACCAACCATAAAGATATCGGCACATTATATCTTTGGTTCGCCTTCATTATGTTTTTGACTGGTGGCGCAATGGCGATGGTAATACGTGCTGAATTATTTCAACCCGGATTACAAATAGTAGAGCCTCACTTCTTTAATCAAATGACCACAGTGCATGGTCTCATCATGGTTTTCGGTGCAGTTATGCCGGCCTTTACAGGTTTAGCTAATTGGCTAATACCTATGATGATAGGTGCGCCAGATATGGCTCTACCTAGGATGAACAACTGGAGCTTTTGGATATTACCTTTTGCTTTTTTAATTCTTTTATCTTCTTTGTTTTTAGAAGGTGGCGGTCCTGCTTTTGGATGGACTTTTTACGCTCCTTTATCCACCACATACAGTGCAGATAGTACGGCATTGTTTGTTTTTGCTGTTCATATAATGGGTGCTTCATCCATCATGGGTGCAATCAACGTTGTGGTGACTATCTTTAACATGCGCGCGCCGGGTATGACTTGGATGAAAATGCCACTGTTTGTCTGGACATGGTTAATTACCGCATTTTTGCTAATTGCCGTTATGCCTGTGTTAGCAGGTGCAGTAACGATGGTATTGACTGATAAGTTTTTTGGGACTAGTTTTTTTGATGCCGCAGGTGGTGGTGATCCAGTAATGTTCCAACATATTTTTTGGTTCTTTGGTCATCCTGAGGTGTACATTATGATACTTCCCGCTTTTGGTATCATTTCTCAGATCATCCCAACTTTTGCTCGTAAACAATTATTTGGTTATGCATCGATGGTTTACGCTACAGCATCTATCGCATTATTGTCTTTTATTGTATGGGCACATCATATGTTCACAACGGGCATGCCAGTCGCAGCAGAGCTGTTCTTTATGTTCGCAACCATGCTGATATCTGTACCTACTGGAGTGAAAATTTTCAACTGGGTAGCAACTATGTGGCGTGGTTCGATGACTTTTGAAGTGCCAATGTTGTTTGCACTAGCCTTTATAGTGTTGTTCACAATTGGTGGATTATCGGGACTGATGCTAGCGATTACGCCAGTCGATTTCCAATATCATGACACTTACTTTGTAGTGGCGCATTTCCATTATGTATTGGTTACAGGTGCGATATTCTCGATTATGGCCGCGGTATATTATTGGTTACCTAAGTGGACCGGAAAAATGTTTCATATTGGGTTAGCTAAATGGCACTTTTGGTGTTCATTGGTTTCAGTAAACGTGTTGTTCTTTCCTATGCACTTCGTCGGTTTAGCGGGGATGCCTCGTCGTATTCCAGACTATGCGTTACAATTTGCAGACATTAATAAATGGATCAGTATTGGTGGTTTTGCATTTGGTTTATCTCAACTTATATTCTTAGTGTTGCTGATCAAAGCGTGTAAAAAACAAGGTGAGCCAGTGTCAAATCAGGTTTGGGAAGGAGCTGAAGGTTTAGAATGGGAAATTCCTTCTCCAGCACCCTATCACAGTTTTGAAACGCCCCCTTTTGTGAAATAATTTATTAGGAATAGACACTTATGAGCGCACAACACAATCAAGCAAAAAATAATAAATTGGTGCTGAAATTAGCTGCAGTAGTTATTGGCATGTTTGGGTTTGGTTTTGCGCTGGTGCCTCTTTATGACGTGCTTTGTGATGCCCTAGGCATCAATGGCAAGCCATCGGATACAGCCGCTGTGTACGAAGCAGTTGAAATTGATGATAGTCGTTTGATAACAGTGGATTTTATTACGCGAATAAATAGCGGCATGCCATGGGAATTTAGGTCTGAAACTAGACAGGTAAAAGTTCACCCAGGGCAACTCAATCAAGTTAATTTTTACGTGAAAAACCCTGCCAAGACTGCAATTGTGGGTCAAGCTGTGCCATCGATTTCACCTGGCCCAGCGGCGTTATATATGAATAAAACTGAATGTTTTTGTTTTGAACAACAGACATTACAAGCAGGGGAGGAGTTGTTGATGCCTATGCAATTTTATGTCGACCCTCAACTTCCTGAAGATATAACTTATTTTACTTTGCAATATACTCTTTATAACGTCACCGCTTCAGCAGATGTTGTGGCAATGAATTGAGGGTAAAGGAGATCAAAATGTCAGAAAAAGAATACGAAAAGTACTATGTCCCCGCAGAAAGCCCATGGCCCTTTATGGGGGCTGTTGCTTTATTTCTAATGGCTGTAGGGGCTGGCAATTTTGTGATTGAAAGTACCCGAGACAAAGAAGGCTATGGCGCTTATATTTTAGGTTTAGGTTTTATAGTTTTAATAGTTATGTTGTTCGGCTGGTTTAGAAATCAAATACATGAGTCCATGAGTGGTTTATATAGCGCTCAGTTAGGACGCTCTTATCGTCAAGGTATGGCATGGTTCATTTTTTCTGAAGTTATGTTTTTTGGTGCATTTTTTGGCGCGTTGTTTTATGCCCGATTCATTTCGGTACCTTGGTTAGGCGGTGCGTCAAATAATGATATGACAGGCGAAGTGTTATGGCCTGCTTTTGAAGCTATCTGGCCTTTAGTTGTCACTCCAGGTGGTACCACCACAGAAGCTATGCCCTGGACGGGACTGCCATTGATCAACACCTTCATATTACTGACATCGTCCGTAACTTGCCATTATGCTCATGTTGCGCTCGAACAAAACAACCGTGGTAAACTTAAGATAATGCTAGGTTTAACTGTGTTGCTTGGTGCTGTTTTTATGGTGATGCAGGTTGAAGAATATATTCATGCATACACAGAAATGAATTTGACCTTACAGTCTGGTATTTATGGTAATACTTTCTTTTTATTGACTGGGTTTCATGGGTTCCATGTTTCGTTGGGTGCGATAATCCTGTTTATTATGTTACTCAGAATTATGAAAGGCCATTTTACTCCTGATAACCATTTTGCTTTTATGGCTGCTAGTTGGTATTGGCATTTTGTTGATGTTGTTTGGGTAATACTGTTTGCAGTTGTTTATATCTTTTAGCATCGGAACTATCGAGTTTAAGGAGCCTCTGTGTTGCAGTGGCTCCTCATCTAGCTAATTGGGTGTTGCATTTGGTGTGATGAGCCCGGTTGCTACGGCGAGCAATATAAGGCCAACAATAATTACCGACGTGAATACCCTTCTACCAATAAACTTACTCATAGGGGGGCTGTTTGGGTCGTCTTTGAGCATAATCATCATGGCTTTAAATAAATTGAACACCATAAATAATAATAACCCGCCAACAAGTATTTTGATTAACATCTACTTACTCCTAAAGATACTTTGAGTTGATATGTGGACTTTTTTATCACGCTTACCCTTTGTAGCTACCTTAGTAACTTTTGTGTGTGTTGTCATTATGTTTGCTTTAGGTAATTGGCAATTGCAAAGAGCAGAACAAAAAACAGTACGCTTATTAGCTATTGAACAAGCTGCTCAAACAGAGCAAGTCAATCTGCAACAAGTGATACGCAGCGATATAGATAATATGCTGGATATGCCTGTTAATTTTGAAGGTTCGGTAGATGCAGAGCGTTTTTTTTTACTAGATAATAAAATTCATAAAGGTCGAGTGGGTTATCAAGTATTAGTGCCCGTGCAAACATACTCAGGGACGGTGATAACTAATTTTGGTTGGGTAGCAGGCACCGGTAGCCGTGATATTTTACCAAGTGTTCAGATTGTTGCTGAAAAAGCGCGTTATTCAGGGATCATATCCTTACCGCTAGACAATATCATGGTAAAAGAAACTGCAGTGATAGATGGTGAGTGGCCAAAGGTTTTACAGCAAACGGATATTAACGTTATTCAGCAACATTATAAAAAACAAGTATTGCCTTTCGTGGTGTTGTTAACTGCTGAAGAAAATTCACGTTTCGTAAGAGACTGGCAACCTGTAGTGATGGCTCCAGAAAAACACATAGCCTACGCTGCACAATGGTTCTTGCTCGCATTTGCTGGTTTAGCAGTATTTATTATCGCACAAAGAAATAAGTTAAAAAGGAAACAAAATTGAGTAATACAAAAAAAAATAATAAAGCGATGATGTTACTACTTGCTAGCGTTTTTATCCTTCCTGTTTTGTTGGCAAAGTTGGCGCTAGATAATGATTGGTTTAATCAAGCGGCGACCAACAAAGGCGAACTCCTTTCGCCCCCAGTAGATATGAGAATTTTACAAGCATCACAACAGGAACCTAAATGGAAGTTGCTGTATGTACTACCAGAAGTGTGTGCAGTTGACTGTGAAAATGCGTTGTACATTATTGCTCAAGTTCGAAGTGCTTTAGGAAAAGAGAGTGACCGGGCAGAGGTTGTGGTTATTACTCATGAAAAAAGTAATATTGCCCAACTAGCATCGCTTCAAGAAAAGCAAAGTTTTCACTTGCTAAAAACTGACCTTAGAAGTCTTCAAGAAGTATTCAAAGAAAACACTACAGATGCTATTTTTGTTGCTGATACCCTGGGTAACGTGATTTTACGTTATCCATTACAAATTGATAAAGAGCAGGCGATACTTGATAGTCGTGATATTTTGTCGGATATGCGCAAGGTACTTAAACTGTCGCGTATAGGTTAGAGGATATTTAAATGAAGAAGCTTGTGCTGTTAAGCATCATATTAGCAACTGTCGTTATAGCACTAGGAGCATACGCCAGACTGACCGATGCAGGTCTTGGTTGCCCTGACTGGCCAGGTTGTTATGGTCATATTAGTTTTTCCAAAACTACTGAGAACATCGAAGTTGCACAACAGGCTTTTCCTGAGCGACCATTTGAAGAACATAAAGCATGGAATGAGATGATCCACCGTTATTTCGCCAGTGCATTAGGTTTTTTAATATTGGTAATATTTATAAATAGTTTATTTAATAAAGCTTATAACAAACCGGTAAAACTCCCACTTTTTTTGGTGGTTTTAGTCTGTTTTCAGGGTGCATTAGGCATGTGGACAGTGACCCTGAACTTATTACCTGCGGTGGTAATGGGGCACTTGTTAGGTGGCTTTACTGTTTTATCAGGATTATTTTTATTGTATCTAAGATTAACCCCTTATCGAATCCCAGGTGGTGATGCTGGGATGCGAGATTTTGGTAAATACTCAGTTATAGGAATTGTTATTTTAACATGTCAAATTGCTTTAGGTGGCTGGACGTCAGCCAACTATGCGGCGCTAGCCTGCACTGAATTACCCATTTGTGAAGGTAACTGGTACGAGCGTTTAGATTTTGCCGGCGCATTTAGTATCCCAGAAGCAGAAAATTATGAGTTTGGTGCACATGAATATGCTGAGCGTATGACCATGCATATAGTACATAGAATAGGCGCATTGATTACCTTTTTGTACTTATGTTGGTTGGGTATTAAGTTGTATGCTGCAGCCAGCTCGAGCTTAATTAAAAAATTATCTGTCTTAATGGTAATAGTATTGGGTGCTCAAATTATCTTAGGCATAAGCAACGTTGTTTACAGTTTACCTATCGCTGTTGCGGTAATGCATAACATTGTAGCTGCGTTTTTAATGTTGGTGTTAGTCACCATCAGTTATACATTGTATCGCAAAACTTAGGAGAACATGGTGAGTAAAGTTGTGACCGCAGAACAACCAAATAGTCAGTTTAATTTATGGTCAACTTGCCGGGATTACTATGAATTAACCAAGCCTAAAGTAGTGTTATTACTGTTGCTGACGGCCTTGGTTGGCATGTGTTTAGCCAGTGATAGTTGGATCAGCTGGAAAATTCTTATTGCTGGGCTAACAGGTATAGGCTTTTTGTCATCTGCCGCAGCTGTCGTAAATCATGTTGTTGATAGAGAGATTGATGGTAAAATGGCACGTACTTTTAATCGCCCAGTAGCTAAAGGTAAAGTAAGTCCACAAAAAGCATTGTTTTTTGCCGGATTATTAACTGTTGTAGGTTATGTGATCCTCGAATTATGGGTTAATCGTCTAACCGCAGTATTAACCCTTGCAGGGCTCCTAGGATATGCAGTGGTCTACACTATGTACTTAAAACGAGCCACTCCTCAAAATATTGTTATTGGTGGTTTAGCTGGTGCTATTCCCCCATTACTAGGTTGGACAGCAGTGACGGGCGAAGTTCACGCCCATGCACTATTATTGGTATTAATTGTGTTTATTTGGACACCACCACATTTTTGGGCTTTGGCTATTCATCGTGAGAAAGATTATGCAAAAGCAAAGGTACCAATGTTGCCCGTGACACATGGTATAGATTTCACTAAAACCTCAATTTTGCTGTATACGGTTTTACTTTGTGTGGTGTGTTTACTGCCTTACTTAATTGGTATGTCTGGTCTAATATACCTTATTGGTTCTACTTTACTAAATGCTGGTTTTTTATATTATGCATGGAAATTAAAATTTACTGCCACCGAACAAACAGCGATGCAGACGTTTAAATTTTCAATTATCCATTTGATGGTTCTGTTTGTGGTGTTATTAGTTGATCATTATGTGCGGTTTTAGGAATGAGTAAATTACAAGCAGGTTTAATTGCATTTATTGCTCTCGTTGTTGGGGTTGTAGCAGCACTTTACATTAAACCTCCTAGCAATAATGTTAAAATGCAACATGTAAGCCTGTATCCTCAGGTTAGAGCGCTGCCTGATTTTCAGTTGGTAGATCATAATGATAAAGCTTTTACACCTCAGAATTTAATGGGTCATTGGAGTCTGATTTTTGTTGGTTATACTTATTGTCCCGATATTTGTCCTACTACTTTGGCAGAATTAAAAGGTATCTATCCAGAATTACAAAAAATACCATCCGAATTTCCTATTCAAATTGTTCTTCTGTCAGTTGATCCTAAACGGGATACCCCGAAACGTTTAAACGAATATATTAATTTTTTTCATCCCGATTTTATTGCTGTAAGTGGGGAGCACCCACAGTTATTTCCATTGGTTAGAGCAATGGGCATGATGTATTCTATGTCTGAAAGCACTGACAACCCAAATTACTTGGTTGACCACAGCTCGTCTGTGGTGGTGTTAAATCCGAGGGCACAAGTAGTTGGGCGCTTCAAACCTGATTTTGTCGTAGGGCAATTACCTATCAGTGAAGGTCAAAAAATACTGGTGGATATGCCGGCAATTATGTCCCAATAAACTGCTATTAAATGAAGATAAGGCAAGCTAAAAAAATTGATGCATATGCTTTAGGCCAATTAGTTTTATCTTCTGCGCCTGTTCCACTTGCAGCAATTTTTGATATAAACGATGAGTTATCAGTATTAAATTTTCTCCAATCTAGTTTTCTATTCTCAGATGGTCAATATGGTTATGCCAATCATTGGGTCGCTGAAATTGATAACCAAGTTGTTGGTTGTTCTTGCCCATGGCATAGTGATTTACCCGCTGGGTTCCATCAAGCAACTTTAACCACGTTAATCGACTTTTACGGTACTGACCATACATTAGCTGTAGTTCAAGCCAGTCAAGCATTGCAAGATTGTATTCCCAAACCCAAAAAGTATGAGTGGTGCATCGGACATTTTGCTGTACTTGAACAGTATCAAAAACAAGGTGTAGGGAGTGCTCTACTAGAGTCTATGCGACAACAAGCGTCGGCCTCTAGAAAATTAGCTTTAAGTCTTGATGTCGACTGTAAAAACATACAAGCAAGTGATTTTTATCGACGTCAAGGATTCGTAGAAATTAACAAATCAGACGTTAGCCTTAGAATGCAGCGATTAGGGATTGGCTCCCATTTTCATCTGAGTAAAAAGCTTTAACTCATACTTTCAACTAACACAGTAATTAGTCTAACCACTTTCCTTGAGCTGTTGGCATAAAGAAAGGCTGCGAAAACCAATAGTATCTATCTTTTTTACCTGTGCTAGGTGCTGTGCAATTTACCCTATGTCTACCAGGTTTAATAATAGGCTGTATATTCACTAAAATAGTGTTTTGTTTAATTGATTTGTTAAGTAGTGTGCCATTTTGAAAGCAATTAATTTTTTGTGGTAATAAGTCTACTGATTTTATATTGAAGGTAAATATTTGCTCTTGAACAGACGACTCAAGCTCTGGGTCATCTGGGATAACATCAGTAACCAACATCGCCATGCTATCTAATTTAACCTTTAAAGTCTCAATGTTGCTATATATCCCAGCTGCTGGAAAACGAGGTAAAGCAGAAAAATCACTATATGAGGCTATTGCTCCGCTATGCTGAGCGAACCCAATATAACCTTCAGCGCTTAACTGCAATTTTAACTGCTTATTAAACTCTCCGTATGGATAAGCAAAATATTTAAGGCTATAGCCCATTTTTTGCTCAAGTGTTTTTTCAGCATCTTCGATGTCTTGCATGGTGCGACTAAGCCAATTTTGTTTTGATTCATTGGCATTTTTACTGAGTAAGTGGTTATGTTGTTTTCCATGATTGGCAAAACTGGCTTTTTCTGTTGCCATAAGTTTCACTTGTTGCCAGTTAAGTTGGTAATCTACCGAACCGATAAGAGAAGGATTTACAAAAATGGTATATGGATAATCAAATTCTTTAAGAATAGGGTGTGCATTGTCATAAATGTTGCCATAACCGTCATCAAAAGTGATCACTACTGTTTTGTCAGGTAAAGGTTGTTTGTTTTGCAAGGCTTCAATAACTTGCTTTAAAGGTAATACTTTATGATGCTCAGCCAAATACTGCATATGCTCGCGAAATGTATCAGGTGATACTGACGTCACATTAGGAGTACTATTACTGACATGGTGATACAACAATATAACAGCATTGTCTTTTGCCCAAGTATTTATGCTTAACAACACACATGTTATTGTGAACGAAAAAATGTTCCAAAATTTTTTCATGCCTCTCCTTTAAAATCGATAACTTAATGAATATAAATAATACTTTATCAAACTTCTTTCAGATTAGTTTGCACCAAAAAATTATTGTTATTGCAATACCCATGATTTTAAGCAACGTCACAACCCCTTTAATGGGTTTAGTCGACACAGCAGTACTTGGGCACATGCAAGACACATACTTTCTTGCTGGTGCCTCAGTAGCTGCATTGATTATCACTCAATTATACTGGTTATGCGGTTTTTTAAGAATGACCAGTACAGGTCTTAGTGCACAAGCAAAGGGCAGTGAAGATCCAAATAAGCTCAGTCAAAGCTTGTTTCAAGGAGTCTTAATTGGTTTTTTGTTGGGCAGCTTTTTGTTATTAGTACAAGATGGTATTTTGGCTTTGGGTTTATATTTCGCCAGTGCTACTCCAGTTATCGAAGATGTTATATCTGAGTATTTTTTCACACGTATCTGGGGAGCACCTGCCGCTATAGTTAATTTAGCTTTAGTGGGATGGTTGATAGGCCAGCAAAAAGCCAAACAGGTACTACTTATTCAGGTGTTCGCAAATTTATTGAACCTAGTACTTAATTTGTGGTTTGTTTTTGGTTTAGGACTGGAGGTCTTCGGTGTAGCGTTGGCGAGCGTGGTAGCTGAATACTTCATCACGATAGTAAGTCTGATCGCAGCACTAAAAATTATTGGTAAAACAGTGATACAAAAAAAATGGTTTTCGGTTGCCTATTTACAACCTTTATTGTCTTTGAACGGCAACACATTCTTTCGAAACTTGATATTACAGGCCTGTATTGCTTTTCTTATTTTTAAGGGAGTAGGTTTTGGCTCTACGTCAGCGGCAATTAATGCGATTTTGATGCAGTTTTTCACTTTAATTGCTCTTGGCTTAGATGGTGTTGCTTATGCTGCAGAAGCATTGGTTGGAGAACAAAAGGGAAAAAGAAACACCAAAGGTATCATTTATGTCACTTTACACGGATTAGTCTGGTCAACGGTTGTTGCTGTAGTGTACTCGTTAATTTTGTGAGTGTGAGAAACAGAAATTATTTCTATGATAACAGACCAACCAACGCTTCAGATTGAAATGAAAAGCTATCTAATATTTGTATATTGTTTACCCATTATAGCTCATTGGTGCTTCTTTTTTGATGGCGTATTTGTGGGGCTAACTCGTGCAAAAGCTATGCGCAATAGTATGTTGTTTTGTGGGTTGGCTGTTTATTTTCCAGCTTTTTGGGTGTTTTTATCTTATGAAAATATGGGCTTATGGATGGCGATGTTACTTTTTTTATTATTCAGAGGAATAAGCCTAGGATGCTACTTTATTTATCTTTGTCGAACTGGGAAGGTGGCAGTTTAAAACTAGCTGTCATGCGATGAGCTAGGATGCCAATGTAGCCTCTAAGAGAATATAGGCTGCCCACTGCCAAAAAGACTAGGCCTGGTATTTGAATAACAGGCGCATATTTTGAGCCTATCAAAACCACTGCCGCGCCTAGGCAGAAAATACTAAAACCGCGTTTGAAAAAAGCCCAGCTTTTATCTGGCTCATCTGCTAAGTGCTGTAACCAGTTAATGGTTGTTTCCTCGCTGGGCTAGTATTTAGTAGTAAGAGTGTTCACCTGCTCGGTGTTCAGTGGCATCTTTGATTGCAGTTAACTCACCAGAAAATTGTTCAAGCATTTGTTTCTCGATGCCATCCTTTAAGGTGACATCTACCTGCGCACAGCCGTTACAACCACCACCGAATTCTAGTACCGCTTCTTTGTCTTGCGTAATTTCGATTAAGGTAACTTTACCACCATGACTGGCTAGCTGTGGATTAATCTCAGCTTCAATCATATAACTCACCCGTTCAGATAGAGGTGCGTCATTATCGACCTTGCGTGCTTTTGCATTGGGCGCTTTAAGTGTTAGCTGTGAGCCCATTTGGTCTGTGACAAAATCAATTTCCGCTTCTTCAAGAAAAGGTGCGCTCTCGAGATCAACAACTGCATCAAAACCATTAAATTCTAATACAGTATCTGACTCTTCTATAGCATCAGGTGGACAATAAGATACACCACATTCCGCACTGGGAGTGCCTGGGCTAACTACAAACACTCTAATGTTAGTGTCAGTTTCTTGGTTTGCTAGCAGCTTGCAGAAGTGTGCTTGCGCTGTTTCTGAAATGTTAATCATGGGCTATCTACCTTTAAAAAGACTGTCAAGTTATTATAACAAGATTACTTGACTAAAACACTCAAGTAATCATTTTTCCTTATGTTAATTTAAACTAAAACGTGAGATTCTTTTAAAAGATGTTGACTGTTGAGACTTGTTTTTATGGATTTTTTGTTTCGAATTTTTGCCTTTTTGTTGTTACTTACAAGTGTCAAAGCTTTTGCTGTTTTAGACGCCGAGTATTTACCAAACGATACTCAGTATAAAGTAGGAGTGACCACTCCCACTCAAGCGCTAGGTGCGTCAGTAGGTGAATGGCATGCACGTCATGATCAAATTGCTAATTATATGCAGTTATTAGCTGCACAGTCAGATCGTGTGAGCTTAGTTGAAACGGGTCGTACACACGAAAACCGTCCTCTTCACCTTTTAGCTTTTAGTTCTGCTAAAAACCAGCAAAATTTGGCTGCAATTCAAGCCAGACACATTCAAAACTTAGGTCAATCTGCCGACGAGGATGATCCACTCATTATTTGGATGGGCTACAGTGTTCATGGCGATGAACCTTCCGGATCTAATGCTGCACTTTTGATCGCTTATTACCTAGCCGCTGGTGAAAGCGAATCGATAGATAAATTACTTGACGATAATGTTGTTTTATTAGATCCAAGCTTGAACCCCGATGGGCTATCAAGATTTGCTCAGTGGGCTAATATGCACAAAGGTAAGAACCCAGTATCTGATCCTAATCACCGCGAGCACCGTCAGGCCTGGCCTTCGGGGCGCACCAATCATTATTGGTTTGATTTAAACCGTGATTGGCTGTTGTTAACTCACCCAGAGTCACGAGCTCGTATTAAACAATTTCATCAATGGCGTCCGCATGTATTAACTGACTTTCACGAAATGGGCACTAATAGCACCTATTTTTTTCAACCTGGCATTGCTTCCAGAAAAAACCCATGGACACCATTAAAAAATGTTGAACTAACTGCAGCGTTGGGAGATTTTCATGCAGCAGCGTTAGACAAGACTAAACAACTATATTTTACTCAAGAAAGTTTTGATGATTTTTATTATGGTAAAGGTTCAACTTACCCTGATGCCCATGGAAGTATTGGTATTTTATTTGAACAAGCTAGCAGCAGGGGGCATATTCAAGACTCCGTAAATGGTACTTTGAAGTTTTCTGATACTATCCAGAATCAAGTGACGACTTCTCTTTCTACTTTTGCAGGTGCCTTAGCTAATAAACAAGCGCTGCTTGATTATCAAGTAGATTTTGCTAAAAAAACCAAAAACCTTATTAAAGATGATGATTTTGATGGTTATATTTTGAATGAGAAATTTGACCAAGCCCGTTTTTCAAAAATGTTAGAGATATTGTCAGCACATCAGATTCAATATTTTCCTCTGAGCAAAGATGTAAAAGTTGATAGACAAATATTTGATACCGTGAATAGTATGTTTGTGCCACTCGACCAGCCTCAATATAGGTTAATAAAATCTTTATTCTCAACACGGAAGTCTTTTGATGACAATACATTTTATGACGTGTCGAATTGGAACTTGCCTTTAGCATTTAATATTCAGTACCAAGCAGTTAAACGCCAACCAAAACTCGATAAACTGACTCTTAAGAAACCTACAACTGTTTATCCTGAATTGTTACCAGGTGCTTATGCCTACGCCTTTTCCTGGAAAAACTATCAAGCTCCTAAACTATTACAGCGTTTATTAGCCAATAATGTAAAGGTGAAGCTTGCTGGCGAAGCCTTTTTTGCTCAAACCGTACAGGGTGGTATGAGCTTTGCGGCGGGGGCAGTAATTGTTCCTATCGCTCTAGAACAACCTGAAAATTTATTAGAGATTATTGAAAAGCAAAATACAGACCTGAATATCGCTATTCATTCGGTTACATCTGGATTAACCCAACAAGGTATTGATTTAGGTAGCCGAAAAATGCTCAATATTACACAACCAAAAGTGTTGTTAGTGGGCGGTCGTGGTACTTCTCAATATGAATTAGGGGAAGTATGGCACTATCTAGATCAGCATATTGATATGCCTGTTTCAATCACAGACTTAGACCAACTAAGTAAACTTTCTTTGGACAGTTATTCGCACATGATATGGGTCGAAGGGATGTATAAAGAGGTACCTGAGGAGACTGTCAGTAAGATTGAGGTATGGTTAAACAAAGGAGGAGTTCTTATTGGTCAAAAATCTGCGGCAAGTTGGTTTTCAGATAATAAATGGCTTAAGGCTAATTTTAAGAGTAATAACGAAATCAATTTAGCATTTGAAACAACAGGTATGACCTATAAAAATCAGGAAGCGCTTAAAGCAAAGAAGAGAATTGCTGGAGCAGTATTTGAGACGCAGTTAGATGTAAGTCATCCACTCGCTTTTGGTTATACGTCTTCTACATTGCCTATGTTTCGTAACAGTGCTTTGGTGATGCGGCTACCCGATAAACCATTTATTACTGTGGCAAGTTATGTAAAATCACCTCTTATGGCCGGCTACAGTGCTGATGAGTTACAACAACTTATTGGCGGTAGCGCTGCGATTGTGTCGCATAATTTTGGCAAAGGTAAAGTGGTTGGTTTTGCTACTAACATCAATTTCAGAGGTGTTTGGTATGGTACTAGTCGTCTGATGAGTAACGCCATTTTTATGGCCGGTTTTATTAATGCGCCAGGTTAACGCGCAAGGGTGAGGCAGATACTCCATACATCAACTTTTAAACTAGGATGGTGCTTACGTAAACTGTGGTAAGCACCATTCATTGTACTGCCCGTGGTGATGACATCATCGAATAAGGCGACATGACGATAGTTTTTAAGTCGCCGCTGGGCTGCTACATTTATTTCAAAAGCATTACACAAATTTTTGTGCCTTTGATAAGCCGATAAGTTGGTTTGAGCTGGGGTTGATTTACATCTGCTTATGATGGACGTGTCCATATCTAGTTGAGTTAACTTACAAATTTGTTTGGTTAACTCTATGCTTTGATTAAATTTTCTAAATAAATAGCGGTTTTTGTGCAGGGGCATTGGAATAATTAGTTGTGGTAAAACAGGCATTGAACTCAAACAATGTCTCACGAAAAGTGTCGCTAATGCATGAGCATTTGGGATATGTTTCGAAAATTTTAATCCAGTCAATAGCTTTGATAATGGCCATTGATAATCAGCAAGAGCCATCACCTGGGTAAAATCTACTTTTGTCAAACCCAAACTCACCTTAGGTGATAACATAAGATTGTGATGATGTCGGTCAATATCAAATAGTGTTAGATCTGCAATGCAATAATGGCATATTGCTGAGTTGCTGGATTGTTTGCACACTAAACAATTCTGACTCAAAGCTACCTTCATTTTGCTGATATTCCTTTACTTAATATAAAAATCAACTAGCAAGGTTAAGTGTAGAAGAAATGTCGGTAAGATTGGAATTATCAACAGTAGGGAGCGGTAAACAGCTTGTTTTTTTACATGGTTGGGGTGTAAATAGTGGCGTTTGGCAGCCATTGATAAACATACTTAAAAACCAATTCTGTGTCACCACAATCGATTTGCCTGGTTACGGGTGTAATCATCGACAATTACCTGCTCCTTATAACTTAGAGAACATTGCACAGTCAGTGGCAGAGCATCTTCCATCAAATTGTATCCTTATCGGATGGTCACTGGGTGGACTTGTTGCTCAGCAAATTGCTAGCTATTACCCTGAAAAACTTAAACAACTCGTGTTAATTTGTTCTAGTCCAAAATTTTCTAAGAGTACCGATTGGCCTGGAATTGAAACTAAAGTATTAGATTTTTTTACTCAGCAACTGTCGCTAGATTTTACTAAAACGCTGCAACGCTTCTTGGCGATCCAAGCAATGGGTAGTGTAAACGCCAAGCAAGATACAAATACAATCAAGCAAGCGGTGCAACAATTCCCACCTCCATCACCCATCGCATTATCTGCAGGCTTAGATATGTTACAAAACATTGATTTACGTGAGCAATTTAAAACACTGTTAATACCATGTCATATGTTTTTAGGTCGCTTAGATACTTTAGTGCCAGACAAATTAGCCCCGCAGATGCAGTATCTTAATTCTAAGGTGACGTTGGAGGTTATCAGTGATGCATCCCATGCTCCTTTCATTTCAGATACAGAGTTTTTTGCGAAACGTTTAATAAAAGTGCTGATTTAATACTAATAACAAGTTAAAGCTTTAAAAAAACCTAAAGATGGTTAATAATTGAACATGAGAGGTTAAGTTGTGGAGATTACAGTGAATATCAATAACAATATGAATTCCGCCATATTAAGTGGCACCATAGGCATTCAAAGAGCATCTCAAGGGCTCACCCAAAATACATCGAATTTGGCCGGCTTATCGGCTTTTACCCTACCGAATAGCGATCCTCAAGAGTTTTTAGCAAATGCTACACTTACGCAGCTCAGTTCAATCAAAAAATTACTTCCAGAAGCAATTGATGGGATTACATCTAACCTAGTAGGCTTATCAGTGAATCTGACCAATGCTCAAGCTTCTACAAAAGTAGTTGATACCGCTAGTGATACTGTTGGCACTATCCTAGATATTCTGGCCTAGTTTTTAGGCAATAAATACTATGAATATTCTTCTCCCCGTTTCTCCCCCTGTAATATTTAACACTGGTACTGTTAATACGGAAGCGGTGCGCAGGGATAACTCTCAGCGCGAGACTGTGCCACAACTAGCATCTAATGAGAAGTCATCGGCTGAGACAAGTGTAGGTCCTGAAGCAGATAAGCTTAAGACACCTGGCCAAGTACCTCAACCACTCACTTACGAAAAGCCCACTTTTCAAACGGCTCAACAGCTCAATACACAAAATGATTCAGCTCAAGACAATGGGCAAGATGCCAGTGAGGGTAAAGAAAATGCTGAAGACCAGCAACAGCAACAACAAGCTGAGCAACAGCAACTGACAGAGCTGCAACAAAGAGATGCTGAAGTCCGGGCGCATGAGCAAGCTCATGCCTCCTTGGGTGGTCAATATGCAAGCTCACCTGAATACGAATATGAAAGAGGACCTGATGGCAGACGATATGCGGTCAGTGGCGAGGTTTCAATAGATATATCAAAGGCTGCTACACCACAGGAAACACTACGTAAGGCGGAGCAAGTTAAAGCTGCGGCCTTGGCCCCCGCAAAACCCAGCGTGCAAGATTTAAGAGTAGCGACCGAAGCAACTCAAATAGCCCTTGAAGCAAGCGCTGAAATAGCCAGTGATAAAATTGTAAAAGCGCAACAGAATTCTGTTGATGGAGAAACACCTTCGTTTGATGACATTGTTGATGCCTTAGATATCGGTATACCAACTCGTTTACTAGATATCGGTAAGTCAGAAGTTGATGAGCAAAGCGTTATTGGTACTGAGCTTGACTTGCATGATGCGAGTCAGTTTTTAGCAAACAGAGACTTAGAAATTATTCGCAGGGTGTCAGTGATTCAAAATTTTTATCAACAAGTGACTAATCCTCGTTCTGAAGTAGTACAGCAATCTGCTTAAGTCTGGTGTTATAAGTACATCATAATGAAACAAGCCCTCAAAAGAGGGCTTGTTAGTTTTAGGGATAGTTAGAAGTCATTATTTCTTTGCTTTGGAAAAAGCATCAGCAAAAGCGTTGCCCATCATTTGATTCGACTGATTAGGCTTAGACTGTTGCCGATTGTCTTTTGCAGGCCGATTAGAGGGCTTTTTTTCCATATGATTTTTTTGTAATGATGGTTTTGCTTCTTGATTAGTTGTATCGCCCATTCGCATAGTGAAGGACACACGTTTTCTTTCAACATCTACTTCCATTACTTTCACTTTAACAATATCACCTGTTTTGACAATATCTCTAGGGTCCGAAATAAACTTGTCAGTCATTGCGCTAATATGTAAAAGCCCGTCTTGATGCACACCTACATCAATAAAAGCGCCGAAGTTGGCAACGTTACTCACTACACCTTCTAAAATCATACCGACTTTGAGATCTTTTAGAGACTGCACATCATCTTTAAAGTTAGCAGTTTTAAATTCTGGGCGAGGATCTCGACCGGGTTTATCAAGCTCGCTAATGATATCTGTGATTGTGGGCAAACCAAACAAGTCAGTGACGAAGTCTTCAGGAGTAAGTTTTTTTAGCACTTCGGTGTTGCCAACAATGTCGTTCATTGCAGTACAGGTATATTCGATAATCGAATTAACCACTGGGTAGGATTCAGGGTGCACAGCTGATGCATCAAGTGGGTTTTCTCCCCCCATAATCCGTAAAAAGCCTGCTGCTTGCTCGTAAGCTTTTGGTCCTAGGCGTTCAACATCGAGTAAGGTTTTACGGCATTTGAATGCACCGTGTGTGTTTCGATAGTTAACAATATTATTAGCTAAAGTACGATTCAGACCTGACACGTGACTCAATAATGCACCTGATGCTGTGTTGATATCCACTCCCACAGCATTTACGCAGTCCTCTATCACAGTACCCAGTGACTTTCCTAGGTTGCTCTGGCTGACATCATGCTGATATTGTCCTACACCTATGGCTTTAGGTTCAATTTTGACTAACTCTGCTAAAGGGTCCTGTAGTCGTCTGGCGATAGAAACAGCTCCACGTAATGAAACATCCATCGCTGGTAATTCGTTTGAAGCAAGTTCTGATGCAGAATAAACCGAGGCTCCTGCTTCGCTGACTATAATCTTACTCACTGACAGGTCTGGGTTGACTTTAGTCATCTCGCCCACAAGCTTATCGGTTTCTCTTGAGCCAGTGCCATTACCAATACTAATAAGTTGTACTTTGTGTTGTTTACATAAATTGGCAATAGTGCGAAGTGATTTATCCCACTGATTCTGGGGCACATGGGGGAAAATAGTTGAAGTAGCTAAGACCTTTCCTGTTGGGTCTACGATCGCTATTTTTACACCTGTACGTAAACCTGGGTCTAAACCCATCGTGACTTTAGGGCCAGCCGGTGCCGCCATTAACAAATCATTTAGATTTTTAGCAAATACGTTAATTGCATCTTGTTCAGCTTGTTCACGCACCGCGCCAAATAATTCGTTTTCCATATGCAGCAAAGTTTTTACCCGCCATGTCCATTGCACCACCGACGCTAACCACTTGTCTGCGGGTCTATTGGCAAACTTGATATTAAAGTGTTCGATGATGATTTGCTCACAATATGAGCTTTTATCACTGTTATCTTTTTCTGGATCAGCATCTAGGCAGACTTGCAGAAACTTTTCATTTCTGCCTCTAAACATCGCAAGTGACCTGTGTGAAGGTACTTTTTTCAATAGTTCGGAATGTGAAAAGTAATCTTTGTACTTACTGCCTTCAACTTCTTTACCAATTATAACTTGGCTTTTAATGTGGGCATGATTGTTTAAATGTTGACGGATTTTTTGCAGCAAGCTCGCATCTTCAGCAAATCTTTCCATAAGAATGTACTTTGCGCCATCTAAGGCTGACTTAACGTCTGGCACATCACTATTTTCTTTTACGAATGCCTGAGCTTCAGATTCAGGGGAGAGCTGTGGATCATTAAATAGAGCACTGGCTAAAGGTTCAAGCCCAGATTCAATGGCGATTTGGCCTTTAGTTCTGCGTTTGGGTTTAAACGGCAGATATAAATCTTCTAGTTCGGTTTTGTTTTCTGCACTAAGCAAGCTTGTCTTTAATTGAGGAGTCATTTTTTTTTGCTCCTCAATTGATTTGATAATAACTTTTCGTCTGTCTTCTAAAACACGCAAATAAGTTAAGCGTTGTTCTAATTTTCTTAACGCTATGTCATCTAGACCATTGGTGACTTCTTTTCGATAGCGAGCAATAAAAGGAACTGTCGACCCCTCGTCTAGTAACTTTACCGCAGCTTGAACTTGTTGCGCTTGTACTTGCAACTCATGCGCAATTTTTTCCACTATCATCATCGAAGGCCTTGTATATGATTCATTTAAATCCAGCCATCTATATAGGGGTGCGAGAGAGAAATTACCAGCGTTAGATGAATAAAAGTGACAATATTAAGCTAATGAAAATTTTATAAGGCTATATATCCAGATTACCCCTTCATATTTAGATGGAGGCTTATTTAATTTTTTGCATAATCAGAGCAAAAATCGATTATGCTTGAACATCAAAGCAAGGTACTTAAAATTTTACACTTTTCGTATCTATTGACAGTTTATTGGGATAAACGCTAATAGGTCGATTTGGAAAACCAAATACTGAAAAGTGAGTTATTATTTCTCGAAGGCATCTTTGTACTTGATTGAATTTATAAACCACTCATTTTTACCGTTTGGTGTTATGACAGTAAAAACATCACCTACACATTTTTTAATTAGGGCTCTTGCCATTGGCGAATCGACAGATATAAAGTTTTTATCTTCTCCGTAAATTTCTTCTGGGCCAACAATTCTAAAACACTTCATTTCACCATCGGTATTTTCAATTTCTACCCAAGCTCCAAAAAACACTTTGCCGTCTTGTGCAGGCGAATGATGTACCACTTGAAGTTCTGGAAGCAATTTCCTAAGGAATCTAACACGTCTATCTATTTGCCGTAATAAACGCTTATTGTAAGTATAGTCTGCGTTCTCAGATCTATCTCCAAGACTCGCAGCCCAGCTGACAATTTTTGTAATTTCAGGGCGTTTTTTCATCCATAAATATTCATGCTCATCATAAAGTTTTTTATAGCCTTCAGATGTTATTAACTTTGTTTTCAACCTTAAATCTTACTCAGCGTATTATTTTAATATGATAAGTATAAATTTTCTCAAGCTTTTACCAAAGTAACTATTTCTAAATCAGGCGTTTTTTTATATTAAAATGGGCATTGCCACTGTTTATCATCATTAGTGGACCTTGAGAAACCTAAATCATTTAAAAAAATAATGTTTTTGATTAAAAACTGACGGCAGCCGTGACCGAAAATTAGAAAACGATGAAGAGAAATTTCGAACACTAATTCGAACACTAATTCGAACACTAAGAGGTAATAAAAACTATTTTTTTAGCACAATTCATTACAAGTAAAAATCAATTTTAGGCGTGTAAAAGAACAGTTATCTACTATAGTTAATATTAATCAAAGTGAGATAGGTTTTTAATTAAAGACCTTTGCTAACCTAATCAGAAAAACACTTTGTGGAACCTAGCGTTAAAGAGAGTTGCCCTTTTTTTCGCCCTTTGTAAAACCAACTGAAATAGCAATAGCAAGTCATACTACCTATAAACTTGGCAACAATTGATTTGAGGTAAATATCGACATCCAAACACATAAAGTTGAAACAGTATTTAGTCGAAATGACAAAAAATTACAGCTTAAATTACCCAATTAATTTGGGATAAATTACCCTTTAGAAGGGTAAATAGTGAAGGAATAAGGTTCAGCACGGAAATAGCTGATTAGTAAAAATAACAGAGTTAAACCGAACACGGTAACGTGTTCGGTTTTTTATTGGCCGTCGACAACTGACCATTCCTATTTTTTACAGCATTATCTATTTTGATTATTTCTAGTAATTCTACTTCAAAAATAAGCATTGAGTGACTAGTGACTTCACATGTTGAACGAGCTGCATAAGGAAGAATTGAGAAAACATAAAACTTATATTTTGCACCCACGCCCATGAGCTGTTGGCCTTCAGTCCAAACATTAATAACCTGATTTAAAGGAAAACTTGCTTACTTGTTACGTGCGAAATAAGAATCAATTTCTGTTTCATCTATTAACATTCCAAAGTAGTTTATTTGACTATGTCAGTCGATTTAGGTCTGTTAGCAGCACCATTTTTTAACACCTAGTACTGTAAATCTGAATCTGTGATAAAAATGGCAACATGTCCAACATCATTTCTTAAAAACTCTGAACCCTTGGCTTTATTTTCATCATTCATCTGAGCTCTTAACTTGTCTTGTTTCTCTCGTACAAGACTTTCGACTTTACGGGTGATTGATTGTATTCCTATATTATCGAGTTATGGCTGACCTTGTATGGCAGCAATAAAACTTTTAACCAATAAATTTTGGTTGTATTTGATACCCATTTTTTTGATTCGTTACTTTGTTTTCAACAATCTGGCCCAAACTGGCGCCCATAGCATGAGATTGTTACTGTGTACTGAAGGTTAACGTCTCAACTTTCATGGGATCAATAGGAAGTGGTCAAACAGGCAATTAAGATTTCCACAGAGGTAATCCAAACAGTGATTGAGGTCTTTTTCATTATAATTCACCAACTAGCAGTATGTGATTGGTGGGCAAACGCATATACTAGACACGATTGAATCGAAGAGAAACCCATTGAATAAACGCATTAAGATTGTCTATGTTGTAATTTTGCTAAGTACCATTGGATTTATGGGCTGCGATGGGTCAAGTAATGTGCCTGTTAGTTCATTTCGCCATGCTGACGGAGGGACACATGCGTCCCACATATCTGCAGACAATACGATTGCAGTTGTATCTACCATTGTAAATGGCATTACTGTATGGGATTTAAGTACTAATAAAAAGCAATACGTGTGGCGACATCAAGATGACGGTAGCAATTCAGTGACAAATATTCATATTGCCTTTGATAATTCATATGTTGTGACATCTGATAGAGAAGCATTTGCATTATGGAATTTAGATGTCGGCGAGCCAGAAGGTTTTTGGCGAATTGACGAGACAAGTATTCGAGACATCGCAGTTTCAAATCAAGGGCGAGGTATTTTGGTTGGCCGCGGTAGTGGTAAAGTGATGTTTTTTGAGCCTAAAACAGGCAGGCGATTAGAGTTTTTAGGACATAAAGAAAAAATAAACAGCTTGGATATCTCTCCTAATGGTTTTTATGCACTAACAGGCGGTAATGACTATTTAGCTTATTTGTGGGATACCCGCACAGGTCAAGTTATATTTAAATTCGACCATCCTAGTCGAGTTACAAAGGTATCGCTAGATGATAAAGGGCGTTATGCATTTACCGCTGATAGTAAGCGAGATGCGAGGATATGGGACTTAGTGACTGGTAAGGAAATCAGTAATCTACAATATTCAGCAAGACAAAGGATATTCACTACAGCCGTTTTTTCGGATGATGGTAATTATTTACTAACCGGTTCGCCATCTAGAAGAATTAATCGCTGGGATGTGAAAACAGGTGAAGAGTTAAATGAGTGGAAGGTTTCAGCTCGTGAGGGTAGCAGACCTGCATCGGCGGTTGTGCATGCTGTCGGTTTTATTGGTGATAGCGAAATTATTTCAGAAAGTAGCAATGGTTTACTAGAAAAGTGGAAGATAGAAAATTAATGAGTACAGTACAAACGGATATCGAACAATTACAAATGAAACTGTCTTTTCAAGAAGACACCATTGAAAGCCTTAACCAGGCATTGATTGAACAGCAAAAACAAATGGATGACTTGCAATATCAAGTTAAACAATTGGTATCAAAAATTAGTGCTATCGAACCCAGTAATATGGCGTCTGAAAAAGAGGAAATGCCACCACCACACTACTAGTCGAATATAAAAGATTTAGTATTGATATGACACGCCGAGAGGTTCTTAGCAACTCAGAACTTTAAACAGTACAACTATTTGAAATTTAGAAGGAACGAGGTTGCTTGTTAAATATTGCTGCCTAAGCAGATGTTTTAATGTGTCAACGATGATTTAAGGAATAAAAGACTCTCATTTGAGTTGATTCTAGAACCAGTTGGGACGAATAGGTGTTATTTAGGGTCGTTTTGAAACTTATTAATTGTAGGTGCATCCATAAAAAATTCACCATATGTAAACTGCCTACGGTGACACATCAATAAAATAGATGAATAAACACTATTCTTGAATTATTCATCTATTAGATCGATGTGCAGCGATTAATAATTCAATCTGGCTTAAACACTCCAATTACATTTGAACTTGCTCGTGAGGCCTTAGCCACTTTTTTATCTGTTTGAGACTCTGAATAATGGCACTTTACACATTCCAGTTTTTCAACATTATTTTCAAAGTAAAGCATGATTGTATCAAGTGCACGACATTTTGGGCAGTTTGCTCCTGCGACGAATCTTTTTTTAATTTTGTTAACCATGGTTTAAGACATATTTTCGGTTGCTCATCTTGATATGATACTCCCATTCAAATTTGAGTGTTATCTCGTATTAGATTTTGTGTCACTAAGTACAAACTAACGGTTGAGATAGCTAAAAAGTTCATAACAGGTTTCCATGATCCAATTTTCAGATGTTTCGTTAATGCGTGGCAGTAAGGTATTGCTGCGAGATGCCAATGCTGTCGTTTACCCTGGCCATAAAGCAGGCCTGATTGGTGCCAACGGTTGTGGTAAGTCCACATTGTTTGCTTTGATAAAGGGTGAGTTACACACCGAGCAGGGGGATTTTAATATTCCTAAAAATTGGCAAATTATCTCAGTTGAACAAGAAACGCCTGCTGTTGAACGCTCTGCAATCGATTATGTGATTGATGGAGACAAACATTACAGAAAACTTCAAAAACAATTGATCGATGCAGAACAAGAGCACAATGGTGAACAAATTGCTCATTTACATGGCTTGTTAGAACAGGTTGGCGCATATGATATTGATGCCCGTGCCTCGACTATTTTAGCGGGTTTAGGTTTTGTCAATGATGTAATGAAAAACCCCGTTTCTGCTTTTTCTGGTGGATGGCGAATGCGTTTGAATTTAGCCCAGGCATTGCTATGTCGCTCTGATTTGTTGTTATTAGATGAACCTACTAACCACCTTGACCTTGATGCGGTGATTTGGTTAGAAAAATGGCTGCAGCGTTATACGGGAACCTTAATGTTGATCTCTCACGATAAGTCTTTTTTGGACAGCACAGTGAATGAAATCATCAGTGTTGAATCGCAGCAACTTATTAGTTATACGGGTAACTACGATGCTTATGAAAAACAACGCGCTGAACGCTTACGTTTAAAAAGTCTACAATATTCAAAGCAGCAAGATCAAATTGCCCATTTAGAGTCGTTTATCAATCGATTTGGTGCAAAAGCTAGCAAAGCTAAACAGGCACAAAGCCGTGTTAAACAGTTGGCAAAGATGGAAGATTTACTACCGGTAATGGCGGCCTCTGAATTTAGTTTCAAATTTTTCACTCCGCCTAAATTACCTAATCCATTAATAAAAATGGAGCAAGTGAAGGTGGGCTACGACAGCACCATTATTTTAGAAAAACTGCACCTTAATCTTGTACCGGGCAGTCGTATTGGCTTATTAGGTAAAAACGGCGCAGGTAAATCGACTTTAATCAAATTATTAGCAGGTGAAATGTCGCCCATGGAAGGCTTATATGAAACATCTGCGGGTTTACGTATAGGTTATTTTGCACAACATCAGTTAGAGTTTTTACGCGGCGATGATTCACCCATAGCCCATTTGCAAAGACTAGATAAAAAAGCCACTGAGCAAAGCCTCAGAGATTATTTAGGTGGTTTTGGGTTTCGTGGTGATAATGCGTTAAGCAAAGTCGCGCCTATGTCCGGAGGCGAAAAAGCTCGTTTAGTATTGGCTTTAACTGTTTACCAAAAACCTAATTTATTGTTGCTTGATGAGCCCACCAACCACTTAGATCTAGATATGCGGCATGCACTGAATATCGCGCTGCAAGGCTTTGAAGGTGCCATGGTATTGATATCACATGATAGATTTTTATTGACATCGGTTTGTGATGACTTTTATCTAGTGGATTCAAAGCAAGTGCAAGCCTTTGATGGTGATTTAGATGATTACAAAGACTGGATCCTCAAAGGTGATAAAGCTACTAACACAACAGGCGATAAAACCAGTGTTAAACCTGATCGTAAAAACAATAAACGTTTAGAAGCAGAATTCAGGCAAGCAACAAAGCCTCTAAGAAAAGCAATTGAACAGCACGAAAAAAGCATGGCGGATTCTCATAAAAAGTTACAATTATTAGAGGAAAAACTAAGTGATACAAAGATCTATAGCGCTGAAAATAAACCACATCTTAAACAAATATTAGCCGACCAAGCTACATTGAAGTCAAGTCTTGAAGATACAGAAATGCAATGGCTAGATGCCCAAGAACAGTTAGAAACTAAACAGCAGGAATTTGAGCAAGAAAGTGCTGATTAACATAACTATTTTTGAGTACGTCTGTTGAGTTTTGAAGACTCAGCCAGTAATTAACCACTTAGCCAATTTAGGTGGCACAGTGGTTAAGAACGCTAATAAATTGACTGATAGTGATGATGTTTAGGTTTAACTTTGTTGCTTTGTTGTTTGTAGAGTCGTTAGAAGTAACCTTCGCGCATTTTTTATCCATTGAATCAGTCTGATATTTGTCTAATAAGCGACCTTTTTGTTCGCTGTTTTTGCTAAATAGCATTTCCGTCGCAACTCCTTATAGAGTTGTCGTTTTACTTAATAATGCCCGCGCTTGTGGGTAGTAACATAATGTCCAAGACGTACCCAGTGTTCTTTCAATGTGGATTTTTCTTTTTTGTTTAAATCTGGCAACATCCTATCGTCGTCTAAATCAAGTATTTGCCCGCTTTCTTCGTCTATTCAGCTCATACGTTTGTCAGCAAAATATAATAGTACGATGTCGATTCTTTCTTAAAGGATGTAGAGCCAAACATCAAGCTCGGTCTAGCTTGAAAATGAAAACACACGCACCGATTCACCCTTATTTATTTGAGTTTTGTACAGCGACAATGGTTCAGGACGTTGTTACTTTGGGTCCCATTGATGGTCAGCACTTCTTACCGTGAATATTCGTTCTTTAACACGTGATTTTTCTTCATCACGTCAGGCAACGCCTGATGCTGCATCAAACTCAAACTCAAACTCAAACTCAAACACATCTAAAGCTCGTCACAAAGTTTATTGCGAGATACACCCATTTATCGAAACCCTCAAGTGGTATTTTCATGAAAATAGTAAAGGGGACTTTATCTGGAGCAAACGCCTTCTGTGCTTTATGCCGCATCATCGTGGAGTCTTTACCAATCGAGTAAAACATACACGGGCTTTCAAAACTCGCAGCGACTTCTCGCATAATGTAAATTGCTTCTGCTTCTAACGCTTTAAGTGAGGCATACAATTACTTTACTCATACAATGTTCACAAAAATGAATAATTGAATCAACGAGAAGCGCAAATGATGTCTTTGATAAGTCGTTATATATGCAGTGGTTACTCAGTTTTTTTGATTAGACGAGTCTTATTAAATGTCACCTTAGCTAAATGACTAATCTCGTCTTCTTTTTCATGTTTGTTCCTCTGATAAAAAGTGCTGGTCCTTTTTCTTAATGTATACCATCAAAAGAGATTTTTATGTTTTCAATCAATTGATATACTCATATTTAATGATAAATCGAGATTTTTTGTTGATGTATTCTGAGTCCCAAATTAGTCAAAATGTCCGTTATGGTGAAATAGTCAAAAGTGACTTTAGGCCACCTTGGTGGGCAAAAAATAGACATGTACAAACCATCTTCCCGCGTTTTATACAAAAACGAGCCAAGCTTGATTACCGTAAGGAAAAATTAGTTTTACCTGATGGCGATTTTGTTAATTTAATCTGGGCTGGTGATGTAAAAAAATCCTCGGGCATTATTGCTTTGTTTCATGGTTTAGAAGGTTCTATTCGTTCACATTATATCAACGATATGGCGGCAAACTTCGTCAGACAAGGTTATGCCGTTGTATTGATGCATTTTCGTGGCTGTGGCGGTGAGCATAATGCTACACCTAGAGCCTACCACTCAGGTGAGACTCAGGATGCTTGGTACTTTTTGAATTGGCTTGAGCATAAATTCCCTGAAACGCGTAAAGCAGCGATGGGTTTCTCTCTTGGCGCTAACATGTTACTTAAACTCCTGAGTGAACAACCTAAACAACAAATCGTAAAAGCAGCAATGGCTGTGTCTACACCGTTCAACTTGGCTTTGTGTGCAATTAGTATTAACCAAGGATTTTCGAGGGTTTATCAAGCTTACTTGCTAAAAAGTATGGTTAGCAATCTGCTGATTAAGATGCGCAATATGGATTACAGTAAGTTAATAAAAGTGTCGGAATCACAGATCAAACAATTTAGAGACTTTCGAGATTTTGATCAACATATCACAGCGCCATTACACGGTTTTGAGGATGCTGATGATTATTATCAAAAATGTAGTTCACAACACTTTATTAAAGGTATCGCCACGCCCACTTTAGTTATACACGCCAAAGATGATCCTTTTATGCACAGCAGCATAGTGCCTGATGCCGTTCTTTTATCACCGAGTGTATGCCTCGAAGTAAGTGAGAAAGGTGGACATGTAGGTTTTATGCAAGGTACACCATGGCGACCCAAGATTTGGATGCAACAAAGAGCAAATACCTTCTTTAAGCCGTTCATCGCTTACAATTCTGAACACTTATCTACTGTTGAGCTAAAATGATTATACCTATTACAGATTTGACCGAAGAAACCTTAATGAACATTATTGAGGGCTTTGTACTCCGTGAAGGCACCGAGTACGGTGAGGCTGATGTATCGCTGGCGGATAAAGTACAGCAAGTATCTGCACAGTTAGCGATAGGTGATGTGCTTCTAGTTTATTCTGAACTGCATGAAACTGTGAATATCATCCCTAAGCAACAGCTAGGGGATTTTGAATTGTCAGAGGCTCAACAGCAACTGTAATTAGTAATTTTAGTGAGCCAAGAATACTAAGTTAAAGTTGACCGGCACTGTTAGCACAACACTATTATGTCCTGCTAGCTTTTGTAATATTATAATCCCAGAAGTTAACCCAAAATAAGCGGTAAATATTTATACTGGCTGGGTGCTAATAGCGCCTATGCCATTGTCAGTTTTATGTGCGACCTGAACAGTTACATTAATAGTTTTTCTGATACCCATAACACTTAATTCGGCTGGAAGTATTATCGATATCGAGCGGCCTTTTGCATGTGATAACACACTATCTGGTAACTAGGCAGATAAATTAGCAGAAGGCAATGTATCCACCAAAAACAACTCTTCTCGCGAACGTGCATCACGTATTCCGATACTTGAATCAATACTGGCTAGACTAATTTCAACCTGTAATTTCCTCTCAGGGTTGAATGCATCTTTAGGGTCTTAAATTATTGAACTTCACTGATATGTTAATTTTTAGTCGACACAATACTTCACTTGTCCTCAACTAACATCCAATGTGCGTTAGCCGTGTAACAAAACAAGGTCGAAGTAATCAAAATTGTGCGAAGTAATAAATATTTCATAGTTAACTCAATTAGGTAAAAATTTTGATGTTAGACAGATTGATTGTTGTTACCAAATTCGCATTTAACAATATTTTGCCAATCAACATTCTGATCGCCCATAATAAAAAAATCTGGATTAATCACACTTGTACGCATGTTGTAGCTTAGAGGAGAAAAATCATGTGCCAAAATTTTACCTCCTGCTTCGACTACTATGCATTGTGATGCACCTGTATCCCATTCTCCTGTTATACCAAAACGTAAAAATATATCCGCTCTGCCCTCAGCGATAAAGCAAGCTTTAAGTGAACAGCTGCCAGCAGGTAAGGTTTGATAAACACGTTCCCCACTCAAACTCGATATGACTTTTTCGCGAGGTTGTCTGCGACTAATCGCAATAATTAATGGATCTTCGTTAGGTGCTTTTAAACTTCGGACATAGATTTGTTTGTTCTCAACTGGGCATTCCTTAAATGCACCATGGCCTTTTAACGCAGAATACAATGTTTCACCTGTGGGCCAGTAGATTACACCTAGAATAGGCTGATTATTTTCTATCAGTGCGATATTAATAGCAAAATCACCACTGCGAGCAATAAATTCTTGAGTGCCATCAATCGGGTCGATAAGCCAATATCGTGTCCAAGTTTGACGCATTTCTAACGACCCTATTTCAGTCTCTTCAGACATAATGGGAATGTCTGGTGTTGCTTTTTGCAACATCAGCATAATAATTTCATTGGCTTTGAAGTCAGCTGACGTGACAGGTGAATTATCTTCTTTTTGAAAACTAGTAAAATCACCACTGTCGTAAATTTCTAATACTACTTTACCAGCCATAATCGCCGTTTTTTTTGCTATATCTAAAAGTTGTTGGGCATCTTTAGTTGGCATTAGCGTGACTTTTTCCATTTCTCAGCAAGTAACAAGGCAGCAATACATCTTGCCTCTATAAAATCATCTTTAGCCAACAGCGCGTCTATATTCTGAATTGACCATTTAATTACTTCTAAAGGTTCAGGCTCATCACCTGGCAATAACTCTGGGTATAAATCTTCGGCAACAAAGATGGTCATTTTGGCATCAAAAAAAGCCGGTGCCATACTGACATTCTGTAGTAGACGTAATGTTTTGGTTCCAAAACCAATTTCTTCTTTTAGTTCCCTATTAGCCGCTACTTCCGCCGTTTCACCTGGGTCAATCAACCCTTTAGGAAAGCCCAGTTCGTAAGTGTGGGTTCCTGCTGCGTATTCTCTTATTAACAAAAATTCGTCATCATTGATAAACGGCACTACCATAACGGCCCCATTGCCGCTACCAGCCATGCGCTCAAAAGCACGCGTTTCCCCATTTGAAAATTCTAAATCGACTTGTTCGATTTTAAACAGTCCGCTTTTTGCAACTATTTTGCGAGAATGGATTTGTGGGAGTAATTTTTTATTGTCTATGTTGTTCATGTATTTTTCACGTTAATATAACCGCCGATATCGTCTTTTTAAAAGTAAGATTAACTTTATATAACTTAAATTAGATGAATTTCTTTATAGACCAAATATACCTGTTAAATAGAGGACATGCTACTTGTCAAAGCTTGCTTGGAAAAATATTCACACTGTGTTGCTCGATATGGATGGCACCTTACTAGACTTGCACTTCGACAATCATTTCTGGTTAGAACATGTGCCTAAAAGATTATCTGAAAAACATAGCATTTCACTACAAGCTGCCAAAGATATTATGGCTGTTGAAACTCAGCAGGTAATGGGTACTTTAAGCTGGTATTGTTTGGATTTCTGGGCTGAAAAACTGGACATCGATATTATTGAGGCCAAGCGCGAGATTGAGCATTTAATCAGTATTCGCGAAGACAGTTTACCTTTTATAGACGCCTTAAAAGCCTCAGGGCGTGATGTGATTTTGGTGACTAATGCGCACCCTGACAGCTTGTCGTTAAAAGTGGAACATACTCAATTAAATAACCACATTGACCAACTAATATCGACTCACGAATTTTCTGTCACCAAAGAATCACAAGTTTTATGGCAAAGGCTTCAAGCAAAACTTGGTTTTAACCCGGAACACACACTTTTTGTGGATGACAGTTTAGGTATATTAAAAGCTGCTCAAGATTTTGGTATTAAACATTTGTTGGCAGTGAGCAACCCTGATAGCCGTCAACCAGCTAGAAAGATTAGTGAATTTCCATCAATACAGGACTATCGTTTTTTGTTGGATGAGATCGTAGCGAACCCGTTTGTTAATTAATCTAAACTTATAATAAAGTGGTTAAACTAAACGTCCAGTAAAACAACTGAATCTCATAAAGGATCCAGATGAGGATAAACTGTTTAAAACTTAATCGGATAATAACCATCGGCATCCGCTTTACCAAAAAACTGTGCAGCTTGATGCACTTCTCTGGGTAAGCTAGCTTCAGGTTTAAAGCGGCCCTCGATAGTAAATTTCATATTAGCAGGAATTGTGGTTTTTGCGGTTAAGCCAAATCTGTTGGGTTGTTTAACATTCAATATAATACTGTTATTTTCACAACTTAAATCTGCATCGAAACTACCTAACTCTATAATGCCTGTTACACCAGTAAAATTTGCATTTAACCATTGGCCATTGCCACTAAACGTTTGGCAACCTGCTTTGTAATCCACCTTGTTTAATTGCACTTTAAAACGTCCATCAGCTTGAATGGGAATAGGCAAAGGAAGTAGGCTTATGGCTAAGTTTGCGGGAACATAAGCCAACAAATCTTCTGACTGAAAGCGTTGCCCAGAAAAACTAATGTGACCAGAAACAGAGATTTGTTCCACATCGCGTAAATTACCTACTTTGATATCAGCGCTGATTTCCTTTAGTAACAGAGGGAGAAACGACAGGGACCAATTTATGTCATTAACAGGTAACCCATTTATTTGAGCTCTTTGTGCATGACCGTTCCAAATAGTGCCAGATATGACGCTTATATTGATGCCTTCAGGTAATTGAATTTTTGATAATACTTGGACTGCAGGTAATTTAACGATCAAAAATATAAAATAAACAACAAGGCATAGTGAACCCCATTTCAGCACTGACTTCATAACTTTCCTAATTTTAAGCGACGAATTTTAACTTGCCCAGGTAAACCAGATTCTGCAATATCAATATCTAATATACTTATGCCTGTTTTTTCAAGTGATTGTAACCAGCTCAATACGTCATTAAAGGGTGCTTGGTCTATCCATACCTGTAATTCTTCACCCTGGGGCTGCATTCTTGATATAGCAATTTTCATACGGTTAGCAGATTGACTCACTACTTGAGTAAGAGAGCCTGAAAACGAAGTTTTACTATCGCCACCACTACGAAGTTGTAACGCTCGATTAGCATTTTTTTGTACCCAAGTCAGTAATTCTGTTTGATGTTTAACCGCTGTTTTATCTCGATCTAGTGACGTGTTTAATGGTGACCAGATACCCCAATAAAATATGGCTACTAATACCAAAATTGCTGAAATAGTGACTAAGCGTTGTTCACGTTCACTTAGCTGTAAAAACATACTTTTGAGTTTTTCCATATTAACTCCTTATCAACAATGTGCCGATTACTTGATTATCTTTTTGGTTGATAGAGCCTTGCTCAACAGTAAACCCCTGGGCTTCTGCTTGGCGTTTAAATTTGTCTAAGGCGTCGTAATTACTTGCGATTGCTTGAATACGCAGCTCTGCACGACTACTGTCAAAACGCATGGTCTGCGGCCTGACATCTGATTCTTCAAATGCAGGTCTAAGCTGACTCAGCATAATTAACATCGACGCGCCTCCACCACTTGTCTCAAGGGCTTTCATTTGACGACCCATGGTAGTCCTGAGATCACGATATGCACCAGCATTAGGAAATGCCCGCTTATACTCGCTTTTTACCTGTAATTTTAAAGAAGTAAGTTGGTTAACTAGTTGATTCTGCTCTAGGCTTTTATCAATGAGACTGGTAAACAAAGCAACAACAGCCAGTACCGCTGCTAATCGCCATTTTTTCCATTGGCCAGCGACCTTATTGTTAATTTTGTACTCACCTTGTAATAAGTTGAATTTCGCTGATGCGACTCCTTGAGCCAACACTTTCATCGGTAACTCAAGAGGCATCACTGATATATCAAGGTGCTTTAGATCAGCTAAATCCATACCAGAATAATCATTTATCGAAGGTGTTTGTGCTGTTTGCTTAGTATATTGTCGCGCAATATGATTAATAGCTTGTATTAGCCAGCCTCTCTCACCCTGTAAACCTGCCCATTCGTCTTTACGAACCAACATTTGTTGACCCAGTTCTAAGACAGACCATGCGCTCTTATCTACTAATGGCAATGCTAAAACATCAGGAATCAGTTGCTCGCATGTCAAACCTGCGTCTGCGATTATTTTCAACCAACTTTGTAGTTTTGCTTTGTTTACTATGGCTACAGCTTGGTTATTACCTTCTTTGGGGCCGAGGGCAAAAAATTGTTGTGAAATATCGCCACTTATTTCTTCTTCCAAGATAAATGGGATCGCAGCTAAGGCTTTACGCCCAGCCTTAGCTGGCAACTCAACCCACTTGAGCAACACATCACTGGTTGGCACCAAGGCACAGATTGGTCTTCTACCAGCCCTATCCGCCAAGGTAGCTAATTGTGTTGCATCGGGTAGCTCACCAGAAGCAATGATTTCGTTTTGTTGGCTAGACCACACAATCCAATGAATCGATTCATCTGGATTAGCACCTAGGCGTATTACTAACTGTTCCATAAGGTTTTTGTACCTTTTTGGTTGTTATGGTTTAAAAACGCTTCTTTGTTAAAAGCCATTTCATTAAAAAAAGCCCGTCAAAAACCAGCTTATTAAAAAATAGTTAATCAAGAACCACTAAATTCACGCCTAATAACGGTGACATTGTTACTGGCGTCGACTTTAAATAAGCTTTGCATAACGAATGTAGAATTATTGTACTTGGTTTTAGTGTGTAAAATAAAATGTGAAGTTTTTACATCAAACCATGTTTTTTGTTCAGCAGATAATGTTAAAGCTTGAATACTAGGTTCGCTCAAAAACTCTTGCGTTGTTTGAAAGCCTTTTTCACCTCGAGTGGCAAGTACTGATCTAGCTCCAGATAAATCCAGCCCAGTAGCAGCTGAGATAACAGCAGCATTTTTTTCGCTTACAGTGTTTACATTAATTTTAAATAAATTGTCATTGGGTAGTACACACACCAGTGTCAGTAATTCTCTTAGCCAAGGAACTTCAACACCATTAACCATTCGTAACTCTGACTTATGAACCATAAAATTATTAGCGGCGACATATGGAAATTGACGACTTTCGTATTCGCTATCTTCTGCACCTAGTTGTGTTGGGTTGTTGTCTTCGTCTAACCAGTCAACTAACGAGTCGCGAAGAATATCGATATTATAGCTTGATATTTCAGGTTCTATACTTCTCAGTAAGCGTTCAAAAGCGGTTTTTTTTTCGATTAACGTGAGACTGTTATTCGCATTAGGGATGTTATTATTAACGGATGGTTGAGTCACCTTTAAAGCGTTTAGGTTAAAGCAGCTTTGCATATCGATTAGTTGCGCTTGTATGCCACCACCTTGTATTGGATAGATAAACTCTTGATTCCACGGTTGTTCTAGATGAATGACTTCACCATCTTCATCCATTAGTTGTTTGATGGATTTTCGCGCGTACTGCTCAGCTCCCATCGCATACCAGTAAGCTTGATTATTTTCTTTTATGTTAGATGCGCGCTTAATCTGTAATTGTAAACGCCCGCCCATTTCTGTGGCTAGCACGCTAACAATAGCCACAATTAACAAGACTATTATTAAGGCAACACCTTGTTGATTTTGCTTGGATTGATTCATCAGCCATTAGCCAGCATAAATTCGCGGCGAATTTCACCAAAGGTTTTACTCACTATGGTAATGGATATTGCTATTGGTAATGTAGAACTTGAATAGGCTTCATCCCATTCTTCTGGCTCTTCTAGCTGCTCAGCTTTTGTTAAAAAGCTGACTCGAAAATCTTCAATACCAAATAATAAGACTTTTACTTTGGGTTCGTAGCCAATCACGTTATCTACATAATTGCCGTATAAACGTTGAAGTTGTTGTTCTTGTATACGGTAACCAACCGCTTGCAAGGAACTACGAGGTAGTAACATCTGTGGGTTATGCCATCCAATGCGAACAAAACCAAGACCATCTGCATCACTGTCAAATACGTCTTCACCTCCAGAGATTACGGTATCCACGGGGTCTCCGTTAATTCGCACAGCACGAGGTACGATCTGCAAAATATCACGCTCTATGGTCAGCATTGCTCTTTGTAACTCTTCTAACCTTTCAAAACGTTCAGAAGACAGTTGGTCACTGTTAATTACCGATGTAAGTACACCAGTGCTTGCCAAACCAATCACAGTAAAGATTGCCATGGCAACCAATATTTCTATCAAAGTAAAACCATAGTTTTGCTTATTGAGTTGGCGGTTCATGACTTAGTTTGCTTAGCAATAAAGGTGCTTGCGGAGCTCACTGTATCTTCATATTGGTCGTCTAGCCCAACAGAAACTTCTACTTGTACCATGTCTGAGTCGTTCGTTTTATTTACCCTTTGTTGCCAATACCACCTTCGACCAGCTAATTCTTGCTCGCCTTTTAAGTTGTTTTTGATTGGCCAAGTGTTATCAATGTGTAGTTGAGTAAGACGATTATTGATAACCCATGTAGCAAATGTAATTTCTTCAATTTGTCCAACACCTGTCAGATGGTCGCTAGCAGCCTTCATAATAGCTGTGCCTGTCAAAGCGAAAATAAACAGAGCAACCAGTACTTCGAGCAATGTCATGCCTGACACGAATTGGAATTTCTTTTTATTCAAGTTTCTAGGGGGCATCTAAAGGCCCTTCGGTCGTTAGAGGTATACTATCTTGTCCATTAACTCGGAAATAAGTGGGTAGTTCATTACTAAACTCTGGTTCATAAGCTAATGTCATAGAAAACGGGGTGATTTCGCCACTAGAAAAAATAAAAATCTGTGGAGGTTTAATTTTTTTCTCCTCCTCGTTCCCTATCTCTACCCCATCTCTGGACACTGTCAATTTTTCGTCAAATATGTCGCTGCTGATTAGGTTGTTATCAGTCTCCCAAGGTAGGCCTGTTAAAAATAATTCCAAACTGAAAAATTCTGGTAGTTGATGCTCAGCGAAGGTGTCATCGAATTCAAGCTTTTGCCATTCTTGAGTTTCATCAAGGTACATAAAATAATAGCTGTTGTTGTTATCTTCGACTCTTAAACCCAACTGCCTTTGGTTTAGTACGGCGTAATCTGAGGCCATATTAAATACCACCTGTAAACGTAGAGTTTGTTTTTTGAGTATGTCTCGACCGTTTTCGCCATTATAGCTGAGTACCACTGCACCTGTCGCCAATCCCATAATAAGTAATACCAGCATCACCTCAAGTAGAGTAAAACCAGTACATTTAGAGAATGTTGAGCGGTGAGATTTCATTCTAACGGGTCATCAATCTAATTAGTTCAAATAGTCGTTTAGATTCCAGTTACCAATGTCATCTTCGGTACCTGGCTGCCCATCTGGGCCATTAGAAAAAATGTCAATTTGACCAAGTTCACCTGGACTTAGTAACTGGTATGGATTATTCCAAGGGTCATTTGGTAGACGCGTGATATAGCCGTTTGTTCTGTAATTGCGCGGTATGGGGTCAACTGTAGGCTCACTGACCAAAGCTTCCAAACCTTGTTCTGACGTGGGAAATACATTGTTACTAAGTTTATACTGAGTCAATGCATTTTCTAGGCTTTGAATATCAATGGCAGCTGTCTTTAACTGTGCTTCCTCCTGACTACCTAAAATTTGTGGTGCAATCATACCAGCCATAATGCCGATTATAAGCAATACCACCATAACTTCTATTAGGGTGAATCCCTTAATTCTGCTCTTATTTTTTTTTGTAGAATCATGTCGTTTCATTAGATATTCACCATAGAGTTTAAAGCCATAATAGGTTGTAGGATCGCTAGTACAATAAATAGTACAACAGTTGCCATAGTCACGATTAAAATTGGTTCGAATACTTTTAGTGATACGCCTACTAAAGACTCAAATTGTCTGTCTTGATTGTCCGCTGCGCGACCCAGCATTTGTTGTAATTCACCACTACGTTCACCTGATGCGATCATATGCATCATCATCGGTGGAAACACTTTTGTTTGTTCAAGTGATGCTCGCAAACTTGAGCCTTCTTTTACAAAACCTGCAGCAGTATTGACCGCTGCTCTTATCTGTAAATTTTCAAGTACTTCACTGGCAATACGCATACTTTCTAACAGTGGTACAGCGCTTGAAGTTAAAATGCTTAATGTGCGAGCAAATCTTGCGGTGTTCATACCCCGTGATAATTTACCAACAAGAGGTAAAACGAGAATCAGTTTATGATAACGTTTTTTCATGACAGGCTTTTGCAACACGCGATTAATTATGACAAACACTATCACTATCAAAATGCCTAGCGCTAATCCATAGGCTTGTAAAAATTCACTGACATCAATCAATATCTGAGTGATTGTAGGAAGATCTTGGCCCATATTCTGAAACTGACCAACAATTTTGGGTACTACAACGGTCAACAGTAATATGATTATAGCGAATGCAAAAAACATCATAATGCTAGGATAAACCATGGCCTGTGTTATTTGACTCTTAGTCTGTTGACGCTTTTCGGTGTAATCAGCTAGGCGATTCAGTACTGTATCAAGGTGACCAGATTTTTCACCTGCGGCTACCATAGCGCGAAACAAATCATCAAATATATGGGGGAATTCGGCCATGGCGTCAGCTAATGTGTGACCTTCAACTACCTTGCTACGTACTGCCATCATCATATTTTTTTGGCGCGATTTTTCGCATTGTTCTGCAACCGCAAACAAGGCCTCTTCGATAGGCAATGAAGCTTCAACCAGCGTTGATAGCTGACGAGTCAGAAGCGATAAATCTGAAACTGAAATGGTATTTTTAAATACATTGAATCCGGCTTGTGACTTACGCTCTTTTTCAGCTACTTGGTCAACTTGCATGGGTATTAGCCCTTTTTCGCGCAATTGTTGACGTATTTGCCTTGGGTTATCGCCCTCTAGAACACCATTTTTGTTTTTGCCACTTTTGTCCATGGCTTGATATGCATAAGCAGCCATTTAATCTTCCTTTGTCACTCGCAACACTTCTTCAAGTGAGGTAATACCTAACAATACTTTGCCACAGCCATCATCACGAATACTTGGTGTGTTTTGTCGAATATACTTTTCAATCGCTTGCTCACCATGGCCAGTATGGATCAGTTCTCGTATGCCCTCGTCGACCACTAATAACTCATGAATACCCGTTCTGCCTCTGTAACCAGTTTGATTACAAGCAGCGCAGCCCTTGGGTGAGTAAGTAGAGTGATTAGATATATTGGCTATTTTTATACCTAACACCACACATTCTTGTTCGCTCGGTATATGTGGGGTTTTACAATCTGGGCATAAAGTACGAACCAATCGTTGGGACAAAACTGCCAACAAACTAGAAGATAATAAGAAAGGTTCGATGCCCATATCTTCCAAGCGGGTGATGGCACCTGCTGCAGTGTTGGTGTGTAAAGTTGACATCACTAAGTGACCAGTCAAACTGGCTTGCACACTGATTTTTGCCGTTTCTAAATCACGAATTTCACCGACCATGACGACATCAGGATCTTGACGTAATATCGCCCTCAGCCCACGTGCAAAAGTCATATCGACCTTAGTATTAACCTGTGTCTGACCGATGCCCTGCAAGTCAAATTCAATCGGATCTTCAACCGTTAAAATATTGCGGTCTTTTGAATTAATTTCACTTAGGCCCGCATACAAGGTTGTCGATTTACCTGAACCTGTTGGGCCTGTGACTAAGATAATACCGTGAGGTTTATGCACTAATGTAGAAAAGAAACCACGATTGGTTTTGGTCATGCCTAAGTCTTGCAAATTTAGGCGTACGTTATTTTTATCAAGTAAACGTAATACTACACGTTCGCCATGGCTGGAAGGCATGGTAGATACCCTCACGTCAACTGCTCTACCTGCAATACGCAAGGTAATACGGCCATCCTGAGGCACACGTTTTTCGGCGATGTCCATTTTAGACATCACTTTGATGCGGGATACCAACATCGAGGCCATTTTACGGTTTGGACGTAAAATTTCACGTAACACCCCGTCTACTCTAAAACGCACTAAAAGCTGGGTTTCGAAGGTTTCGATATGAATATCTGACGCGCCTTCCTTGATAGCTTCCCCCAACATGGCGTTGATGAGCTTGATAATGGGTGCGTCATCTTCGCTTTCTAATAAGTCTTCGGTGTTGGGTAAATCTTCTGCGAGACTAAATAAATCACTTTCATTGCCTATGTCTTCCATTAACTGCTTAGCTGCGGATGAATCACGTTGGAAAGCATTGGTTAAAAGGGACTCAAACTTATCAAATTCAATTTCTTTAAGTCTAAATTCAGCACCTAAAAAACGTCTAACTTCAGCAAACACATGAAATTTAGTATCTTGTGTATGATACAAAATAGCCGGTTTTTCGCCTGTATCCAGTAATACTTGATGACGTTTAGCGAAGCTAAAAGCCAATTGTTTGTGCTCGGGCTCGTCAACAGGCATATCTAGATCAGTGCCTGACTCTATCAATGCTTGTTCTTCAGCATCCACAGCGCTTAGGTGGGCAGCTGGCATGACTAGTCGCTATCCTTATCTTGGTCTTTTTTCATAATATAGTCTTCAAATGACGGTGGTAAGCTAAGTTTGTCATCCCACTTTGGTAAAGTCGGCCCTTCAATATTTGGCATCAATGGAATGCCATCGGCTTGGCGTTTCAATTGTTGTGCTCGAATATATTGATACTTCTTATGACTAATTTCATTCATGGTTACGCCATCACGTATAATGGTGGGGCGAATAAACACCATTAAATTACGCTTGCTTACACTAGTCGATGTTGACTTAAATAAGTTTCCCAGAATCGGGATATCTCCTAATATAGGAACCTTAGAGACACTTTCTTGTACCGCATCATCGATTAATCCACCCAATACTATCGTGCCGCCATCGTCTACGATGACAGAGGTTTTAATTTCACGTTTATTAATAATAACATCAACTGACGTTGCACCGCTTACGCTTGACACTTCTTGCTCAATCAGCAGTTGCACCGCGTCACCCTCATTAATTTGTGGGGTCACCTTTAACTTTATGCCTACTTCTTGACGGTCGACGGACTGAAAAGGATTAGAGTTACTTGAACCTGTTGTTGAACCAGTAATAATGGGCACTTCTTGACCCACTATAAAAAAGGCTTCCTCATTATCCATAGTAGTAAGGTGAGGAGTAGCGAGAAGATTCGAATTAGTATCAGTACTGACTGCCTGAAGTACAGCGCCCCAGCCATCTTTTACGCCACCAAGTAAAAGGCCATTAACGCCACCAAGCAAAGAAGCTAAGCTAGACAAATCACCGAGTTGAGATTTTTCAGTAGGTACGACGACCGTATCACCATTAGAAGTAGTAGTAATGGAATCTACAAGTACTTTGTCTTGTGCTTGATTAACACCAACGGCGAGCGAACCTATGCCTACTACACCATTATTAAATTGTGTACCACCACCTCTTTCATTGGCCCATTGCACACCTAATGTGGTGCCATCACCTTCAAATACTTCTACAATAATAGCTTCTACTAACACTTGCGCGCGGCGCACATCTAGCTGACGTATTACTTCTTCGAGCGAGCGCATCATATCTGGTTCAGCCGTTATGACTAATGCGTTTGAATCTTGGTGAGAGTCAATGCTGACTTCACGGCTAGAAGATTGACGACTTTTCGTTGCCCCTTTTTCTTCTGCTTGGATACTGGCACTGACACCTTGTAATACTTTCACTAAATCTTCTGATTTTGCGTAATTTAAAAATATGACTCGGGTATTACCACTGGTCTCTAATTCAGAGTCCATTCGCTCAACTAAATTAATCAAACGTTTACGAGCCTTTACGTCACCACTGACAATAATGCTATTCGTTCTATCATCGGCCACAACTCTCGGATCCGATTTGCCACCTGAGTTCGACTTGCCTTGAGATTTATTGACACTATCAATAATACGTACTAGCTCGGTGGCAGAAGCATATTTTAATTTAATAATTTCAACTTCTTCGTCGCCTGCTTTGTCGACACGTTCAATTATCTCAACTAACCGATTAACCACGGCAGCACGACCTGTAAGCATCATTACGTTGGATGCATCGTGGCTGACTACATTACCACCACCGGCTGTATCGTTAAGTTGGCGTAATAGTGGGGCAAGCTCTCGCACAGGTACATTATATACTGGCATAACCCTAGTGATCATCTCATCACCATCAAAAGGACTACCTTCGACCACTGGTATATTCGAAGACTTGGCATCTTTGGATCGTATTACCTTAACTACACCACTGGACATTGTGACTGCCGAATAGCCATAAACTTGCAGCACGTTTAAAAAAAACTGGTAATACTGCTCTTCGCTTAATAAATCATAACTACGTACAGTTATTTTACCTCGAACATTAGGATCAACTATGATGGTCTTCTTAAGATTTTTACCCACTACATTGATGAATTCACTGATTTCAGTGTTTTTAAAATTCGGAGAGTAGTCCGCTGCAGCCACTAGGCTTGAGACAGCAAAAAAAGCACTACCAATAGTTAGGAATAATCCTTGTAATACATTGGAGCGATTGCGTATAAACATCATATTTCTGGTTCCTCTTCCCCTTGGGGCAGATCAAGGTAAATAGTAATAAGCTCATCTTCGCGTTGTACAGACATTTGCAAAGATTGCAGTTCTTTGAGCATATTCATAGCTTCTAAGGCTTGCTGCATATCGGTTAAATCTAAGCCATTTATATCAGTGATTACATCACCAGACTTTAGCCCCGCCGCTTTGAATAAAGTGGGCTTTTTACCAGGGCTAACGCGATATCCCACTAATTCACCATTAGGTCGATGGGGAGATACGGCAATATAATCGATGAAACTGGCTGGTTGGTCTTGTAATTCCCTACTAGCTTGAATTGCATCGCTAGATAGTGTTTGTCGAAGATCTAGGTCTTGGTTACTAGACTGTATGCTCATTTCCGGTGTTTGACTCAATTCGCTAGTGTTTTTATTGTAATCGACACCATCTAACATTAATGTCTCATTAGAAGAGCCATTTTTAATGATGACTCTGTCGGCATAAACCTCTTTTAGTGAGACGCTAGTGCCTTCAATTTTTTCACCAATTCCGTAAGTTTGTTGTTGGTTTCGGTTCTCAATTATTGCAGCTCCTTGATCTTTGACAGAACTGGCAACGACACCCGTTAAAGTCAAATTTAATCGTGTAACAGGTGCATCTGTCGCTTTTGTCTCTTCCATCGGAGCAGCATCAAAATCACCAAATAAATTGAGCCGCTTTATATCAGCAAGATTTAATCTGCTATTAGAATCTTCTGGTGAAACTGATTGGCTAATAGAAATATTTTCTAAACTACTACTAGGATCAGGTTGAGGCCACAAACGCCAGGTGAGTTCTGCAGCGTAAGAAAGCAGAAAAAAAGCCAACATTACTACTACCAACAAATTAATTTTTTGTTGGTTTTTGACTAGTTGGAGCCATAAATGATTAGCGGTATGATTAACGACGGTCATTGTCTCTCGATAAGGGTTTCAAAGCTTAGCACGTTAATGATAACTAGTCGGGGCTTCTGGGACAACATTAATCCACCTTAGTTACAAAAAAATACAATTTTTCTTGCTAACAAAATTATAAACAAAATTACAAACAAAGAGTTAGGCTTATGCAAAAAAATCCTGTTGAAAGTAAAAGTGTACGCTTAGATAAGTGGCTTTGGGCGGCTCGTTTTTATAAAACCCGTTCCATAGCTAGAGATGCTGTGCAATCTGGTAAAGTACAATATAACGAGCAACGCAGTAAAGCTGGAAAAATAGTAGAATTGGGGGCTAATATAAAAGTACCTCAAGGTTTTGACCTAAAAGAAGTGGTGGTGTTGCAAGTAAAAGAACAGCGTCTAGGTGCTCCACTTGCGCAATTAATGTACGAGGAAACTCTAGCTAGCGAAACGCTTCGCGCAAGTAATGCAGAAGCACGAAGATTAAGCGCTTTTCACAGCCCAAAACCTGACGGTCGTCCAGATAAAAAACAACGCCGTCAAATTATTCAATTTAAACATCAGTAATACTCAAGGTAACAAGGTAGACAACATGGTATTTGACCAACTTCATCGATATTTATTTAACCAAGGCAACGTAAGGGGTGAAATGGTACGTTTGGAAAAAAGTTTCCAGGCCATTTTAGACTCCTATCCTTATCCACCTGTTATCCAACAGCTTCTGGGTGAGCTGATGGCTGCTGCCAGTTTGCTGACTGCGACATTAAAGTTTGAAGGTGATATCGCTATTCAAATTCAAGGCGAAGGGCCGCTCAGTTATGCCGTTATCAATGGTACTCACAATCAGCAGTTAAGAGGTGTCGCAAGATGGGATGAGGAGCTTGAATTTTTGCCCAATACATTTAGCGAGTTGGTCAAAAAAGGAGTACTGGTGATCACCATATCTCCTAAAAAAGGTGAACGTTACCAGGGTATGGTAGCGCTAGATAAACCCACCTTAGCGGGTTGCATTGAAGGATATTTTCAACAATCAGAACAGCTAGCAACAAAAGTAATATTACGGACCCAACTGATAGATAAACAAGCTAAAGCTTGCGGCATGCTTTTACAAGTATTGCCTACTAGTAGTCAAGCTACAGATAAAGCTGACACAGCTTTCGAACATTTGAGTGCTTTGACGGATACCATTAAAGATGAAGAGTTATTCGAGCTAGCGGCTGAAGATATTTTGCATCGTCTATATCATCAAGAAGAACTTGAATTATACCCTGCAACCAACGTTGTATTTAAGTGTGGCTGTAGCAAAGACCGCAGCGCTAAGGCTCTGACTGCAGTGAGTAAGGTGGAGTTACTTGATATAGTTGCTAAAGATGGTGCTATAAAAATGAATTGCCAATACTGTCACTCTGAATTTAGCTTTGATGCAATTGATGTAGAAAGTATTCATGCTGGAACGTTTAATATTTCAGCGGGACGAGCATAAATAAATGTTTAACAATCGATGATAAAATTTAATTTGGGTTTAGACCAGTACCTGCATAATTAAGGAAAGTTGGGTGTCTATTGAAAAAATCGTGTATTTGATAATTTCACAAGCTGCATTTTAAATTTTATTATGACAATTGCGAAGGAATATTGTATTTATTGGTATTAGGCTGAGTGTTTATTTCAAATAAATGAAGCCTAAAGCTTAAAGCCTAATTTATCATGTTATTTCTGTCAGTTATCGTGGCTTGGCCATCGTA
>OOGD01000011.1_pt1 | contig 50049 bp, 35 predicted proteins | sample 1670381 | NCBI WGS metagenome assembly OOGD01 (sample SAMEA98146918, study PRJEB22522) | marine metagenome | biome: marine biome; feature: marine water body; material: sea ice | place: Arctic Ocean | collected 14-Sep-2015 | depth 1.3 m | reverse complement strand
TATCATACGGTGAAGCGCGCATACGAGCGAGTACGAGTAATTGAAACAATCCCCGGCTTTAGTAGTCTGCAACACATGTTATTAGTGGGTGATAAACATCAGTTTCATATCAAACATTGGCGTCAAGATAGGATTTACGCACCAGAATCCATTCATGAATTTGTCGGATTTAATAGCTGGAAAAAGCGCGACTTAAAGCAACAAGAACGACAGGGAAAATGGGCTCAGGTTGTGTATCAAGTGGACGATAGCCCACGTTACGCGGGATTGGCGGCTTGGCAACATGACAATGGAATATCGCAATGGGCATCTGAAGTGAATATGCGTCCCTTGCCGCGCAGAGATATGACTAAACGAGACGACTATGATGCTATATTGGCGGTCAATCGACACGCAGTGACACCTAATGGATGGGTGCACGAGCAAGACAATTCAAAACTTATTTTACGCTCACAAACAGCAACACTTTTAGCAAGAGAAATTGGCATAAACACCTATGTGCGTGATGATCAAATTGCGTTTTCGGTGGCAGATGATTACTGGCACTTAACCAAGGACTACTGGCAAGCTGTGCGTGATAAATGGAGTGAAGTTGAAACTAACAATGCATATTTTTCACTCACTATCCAAGGCGAACCCACAGCGCTGTATATGCCCATGCTTGAATATGCAGGTTATGTCAAAGACGGTAAAATGGGTTTAGCGGAAGCTATCAATAAAGCCCACCAAACCATCGACCAATACACTACCAACGAACCGCTGCGCCCCTCACAAAATATAAGCCTATCAGGTCAATATTGATATGTTGTCTAGAATTGGATTTATCCTAGGAGTAGCAATCATTGTTGCGACTCCTTGGGTGTTTTGGACGGGATTAACAATAGATATGCAGCCAGAAAGGGAGACACTAATCGCAGCAATCTGGCATCACATTGGTATCTCTATGTTGTTTTTACTATTGTTCATTGTGTATTTGCTAGCGAGATTATTGACCGTTCAAACAAAGCTGACGCAGGGCTACCAAAACACAGCTAATATGCTTGTCATATTGACACTATTAGCACTGTTTACTAGCGGATTTTTAACCGTATGGGCCAGGGGTTCTGCAGTCAAAGTATTTGATTGGTTAGTGATCCCCAGCCCAGTCGAGCGAATGCAAACAGCCTATTCAATACTCGAATATAGCCACGGATTAATCAGTCAATTGAGTAAAATTGTGGTGCTGATGTGGTTAGCATCCCATGTCTATACTTGGGCTCAACACAAGCGACATCAATAGTTATTAACTTAATTGAATCGTTTCAAAACGAGCACAACCAAGTCCAATAGTTTGTACTTACTAGAAACCTGCGGGGGCAGGTTCGCTGAAGCGTATCATTTGTCACCAAGTTTACCGTTCAATCCGTTAGTTATTTGGTCCGCTTTGGGCGTATAGCCGAAGTAACAATCAAAGGTGCCCAATGACCGGAGTTGGCTGTGAGATCAATTAATCTCACAGCACCTAGCTGCTTATCGTATTAAGGCTGTTTTTATCTTGCTAACAACCCCCTTTTTACTAATAGGGGGAGTATCTTTTTCTAGCCTTTAAAATTAATTTCAAACGCAGCTGTACTAAATTTGGTATTCAAACACGGCAAGGAAGCTAGATGAGCACAATTATCGGTCAAACAATAATTTTTGCCTTAGAAGAGGCTATAAATAGACAAAAACAAATTAATCAAACTCTGCTCAACTCAAATTTATATGATCAAACAAAAACTATGCTCAATGAACAAACTAAGCTCCTCATAGAGATGCTTTCTCTATGCAAGCGGGTTTATTAGTTACTTTGGTATAAATCCATCTGACGGTCTCTAATGAGCGAATAGGAGTAACTGGATTTATCTTTGCTGCCTAACGATTGCAATAATGGACGTAATAAAAATCGGTCCCCTTCTTCCATTGATCAGGTTCGATTAATTTTCTGTAAGGTCGTTTTTTATAATAACGTGGATATTTGACGGTCTTCTTGACGGATCGCAAAGTAATAGATATAAAAAAGCCTCTGTAAAACAGAGGCTTATCTATAGTATTTGGCGGAGAGGGTGGGATTCGAACCCACGTTAGGTTTAACCCTAAACACGCTTTCCAGGCGTGCGCCTTAAGCCGCTCAGCCACCTCTCCAAAACTTTGCTTATTTATTTAAGTTGATGGTATTCAACTTGGCGCTTAGCGTGCGCTTTGATTATTATCTGTTGCAGACGATTGCTCTAAGTCGCTGCTACAAAAGAGGCGCGTATGTTATGGAAAACCGCTTGGCTGCGCAAGCACTAACTGCAACCAAACTGATGATGCGCCGTTTTATTAGTCATATCACTGCTAATAATACAAAAAACACCTATCTGACAAACATTCGCCCGATTATTATGGCAATACTATTTTACCATTAATGACCATGATGCAATCCATGCCAGCATTCTGGGCAGCTTGACGACCTACCTCGGTGTCTTCAAACACCACACATTCGTTTGGCTGTAAGCCCATGTTCGTGGCAACGGTTATGAAGGTTTCACCGTGCGGTTTACCGTGAGTGACATCAGATGCAGTAACTACCGTTTCAAGACGTGCTAATAAGCCTGTATCAGTCAACATCTGAATAGCATTGTTACGTTCTGAACCAGTGCCTACACCCATTTTTAGTATGCCCTCGTAACGTTGCATTACTTGAAATGTATCGTCGATAATACTTGGGCTATCTTTAAGTTTCAAAAACATTAGATTTTTTGTTTTAGTCACTGCGTCTGGATCATGGCTAAGCCCATGTTTTTCGTTAAGAAGCATAACAATGTCTCTGGTGGGTACACCGCCAAGGTTATGTATATACTCTTCGTCAAAAGGATAAGCATATTTCTCACAAGCGTGGCGCCAAGCTATATTGTGCGCCCCCATTGAGTCTATCAAAGTTCCGTCCATATCAAACACTATCCCTTTGTAGCGGCTTAAATCTAGCATGTCATGCTCCTGAGTATTAGATTGGGTTAGAAAGAATTATATGGCTTACGCGTAACTAAATATAAAAAAGCCAGAAAACTGGCTTTATCTGGTTAAATTGTTTGAAAAGTGGGTTAAGCGTTACCTTTTATTTTTAGCTTTAGATCTGCTGCAAAGTCCAACATCCGATTTAGCGGAATTAAGGCTTTTTCACGTGTTGCATCATCAACAAAAATTTCGTGTCCATGGGTTTCAGTCAGTGCTTGGTAAATCGCTTTTAGGCCGTTCATAGCCATCCATGGGCAGTGAGCACAGCTTTTACAGGTTGCGCCATTGCCACCTGTTGGTGCTTCTAGCAAAGTTTTGTTTGGAGCAGCTTGTTGCATTTTATAAAAAATGCCTCTATCTGTGGCAACGATAAATTTATTATGTGGCAATGTTTTAGCGGCATTAATCAGCTGAGTGGTTGAACCTACTGCATCAGCCATGTCTATTACGCTTGCTGGAGATTCGGGGTGTACTAACACTGCGGCATCTGGATGAAGGTGTTTCATATCGTTGAGTGCTTTGGCCGAAAACTCGTCATGCACGATACATTCGCCTTGCCATAGCAACATATCGGCACCCGTTTGTTTGGCTACATAAGCACCTAAGTGTCTATCAGGGGCCCAGATGATTTTTTCACCCAGCGAGTCCAGATGGTCAACAATTTCTAATGCGATACTTGATGTGACTACCCAATCGGCGCGGGCTTTGACCGCTGCTGATGTGTTAGCGTAGACCACTACAGTGTGCTCTGGGTGAGCATCACAAAATGCGCTGAACTGTTTATCAGGGCATCCCAAATCTAGTGAACAGGTTGCTTCTAGGGTGGGCATGAGTACTTTTTTATCTGGGCTGAGAATTTTTGCGGTTTCGCCCATAAATCGTACGCCCGCAATAATCAAAGTGTCGGCTTCACAGTCGCGCCCAAATCTGGCCATTTCTAGTGAGTCAGAGATACAACCGCCGGTTTCTTCGGCTAAGGCTTGAATCTCGGGGTCAGTGTAATAGTGCGCTATCAAAACGGCATTGTTTTGTTTAAGCAGTGTTTTGATTTGTTGCACGTATTCGTACTGCTGTGTATCACTCAGCTCAATAGGCTTGGCTGGAAAAGGGTAATCAATGGTTTTTACAGAAAATAGCTCAGACATATTTTTTAAGGCACTACATGGTACTTGTAAAACGTTCGATTATTATACCCATTTGTGATGCAATTAATATATTTTCGAGTTAAAGATTAGTAACCTTATTTGCAAAGGACAAGATGTATTGTTGATACTTAGCACGCCAAAACTGGCTTTCTGATAAGTTATTGGACTGTTCGTATAACTGGGCAAAGTTAATATGTGCAGATGGAAGATTAGGTGTTTTTTGCAGTTGCCTTTGCCACGCAATTAAATAGTGATTAGGTATGAAGCCAGTATCATGATATTCCATAAACGTTAGTTGATTTGATGCTTTAAACGCCTGAGTCGAGTGATTATCACAAGTCCGCGCTGCAAATATATCAGTGTTGTCTTGTAGTCCTAGTGAGTGCCAGTATTGTCTATCAGCATCTAATTTATCTATTTGTTTAAACACAATGTTAGGTGCATCAACTCCAGCACACACCCGTTTTGCTAAGCTTTGACTCAGTGGGTATTCATCAATAAACCCTGAGAAGTGCGCTAATTCGTGAATAAACACGTCGTAGCTGTCTTGGCGGTCAAGAAACATAATACCGTTATGTACGTTGGCTTTGCCTTTTTTGGCAAACATCACTAAATGGGTAAACGGTAAGCGTTTTAGTTTTTCAGCGAGTGACAATAGTTGGCAGCCTAATCGGCCACTTTGTTGCCAATTGTCTTCGCAGATAATTTCCAGCGGATCAAACCAAGTCATATCATAAATACAAATAGGTAAAGAGCTTAGGCGAGAGTCTTGCTCAAAACGTGACCTAAAATATTCTGCTTGCACTAATGAATCTATATCCGGGGTGACAAATAATAATTTTTGTTGACAGTTATCAGGTAAAGCAGATAACTGCTGCATAAAATCAGAATTGCGATTTTTATTAAAAGCGGTCGTATGATATTGATACAAGCCCGTTAAGGACTGCAGCTCCGCATTCAATTTTTTTGTCCTGAGTGATGAAAATACTTGGGCTGACTGTTGGTACTTTTTATCACGCCACAGGGCTTTACCATGAGCAAGTTGTTGTTTGGCTGCTTTGTAGGATATTGGGTGTGTAGGAGCTGGGTTTTGTAATGAAGAGTTAATATCTATTAAGTAGTGATTAACCAAAAACCAAACAGGGATCAGTATACAAGATATGGCTATTCCCCATTTAGTCAATACTGTCATTTTATTGAGTTTGTATCTCGTCTGTACCCGTTTCATTAGCTTTATCGCGTAATAAATTAAGTTCTAAACGTGCGTAGCGGTGTTCAACATACTCAAATACGTTAGTGCTTAATGCAAGCTTGAAGTAGTTTGACGCAATCCCTTTATTGTCTCTTGCTGAGTGGTATTTGCCTAAATAAAAATAAGCCTCACATAATCTATCAGTCAATTGCTGCTGACTAGTGACGCCGCTAATTAGTGAGCTAAGCAATTCATTTTCGGTTGTTTTTTCAAGGTATAAATCGACTAGTTGAGTCGCCCAGTTTGTTTCATCTAAATTTTTTCGCTGCTGCGCGAGTTCAATCAACGCTTGAGGTTTATCTATTTCACTGGAAGCTAGATAATTCCAAAGTGCACGATAAGGATCTGATGCATTTTTATCATAAAACTCAACAAAATCACGGACTGCCAAATCGGGACGTCCGCCATAATATAGGGCGATACCACGATTCAAAAACGCAAATTCCATGTCTGGATTAATATCTAAGGTGGCATCAAAAGCCTCGTAAGCCTGAATAAAATTCATTTGCAAGGTGTAATGCACACCTAAAGAATTATAAGCTTCAGCTAAGTCAGGCTTTAAACGGATAGCCTGATTAAAATCGTATTGAGCTAACCCAGTTAACCCTACACTGTCATATAAGGTGCCACGCTGGTGTAGCAGTTGTGCTCTTTGTTCATCTTCTAAGTCGGTATTACTTAAAATATGGCTATAACGTGCAATGGCCAATTGTGAACGTTGGCTCATAGGTGCAGGTTCGGCTAATAATAAATTACCCATTTGTCTGTTGCCCTGCATAGAGCCGCTATTGTTTGCACAACCAAATAAGAATGCGCTGAGTAAAATGATGCTGCTGAGATGTTTATACATATTAATAAAGAAGTTTTACCTGAAAATAGATGACTTGTGTGACCCTAACTTTAAGCCTTGGTTTCACTGCGACTCTTTAAAATAGTCGAAAACAAAGGAAACATATGCGACTAAGAATCTCTTATTTCCCTGTAAAAGTAAAGTTGCCCTATGGTCTGTTCTCTTTAAGTATCAATTAAACTTGAATCTCACGCCCGAAATAAAGCAAACTACGCTGCCTAGTATAATTTTAAGTCTGATTTATGGCACATAACCTGACAGTCGAATACAGCATGCTACTGGCACTAGCCACTAAAGCACAAAAGAATGCCCACGCACCTTATTCAAATTTCCATGTAGGTGCAGCCATTCTTGACGAAAACGCTCAACACCATGGCGGCTGCAATGTTGAAAACGCCGCCTACCCACTGGGTCAATGTGCCGAAGCAGGAGCGATTTCTGCCATGATTGCTTCAGGTGGCAAGCAGATCAAACAGATCCTGATCGCCAGTCCCAACAATGATTTCTGCCCACCTTGCGGAGGTTGTCGACAAAAAATTGCTGAGTTTGCTAATGCCCAGACAGAAGTACATTTGGCAACTCAAGATGGTCAGATTAAAACAGTTAAATTCGAAACGTTGCTGCCATTGGCATTTGGTTTCGATAAAATTAGTGAGGATTAAGTTTAGAATTTCTAGAATCAATCTTGATTACTGGGTGAACGAATATAATCAAAAAAAAGCCGCAGTCTCTCGCGGCTTTTTAATCGATTAAGCTCTAAATCACATCGACATCGGTTTAAACGGTAAGTCTCTGTAACGTTTACCCGAGGCTGCAAACACGGCGTTGGCTAATGCAGGAGCAAATGGCCCTAGACCCGGTTCACCAAGACCCGTTGGTTTAAACTCATTTTCGGTGAAGTACACGTTAACCTGAGGCATTTCGTTGATACGTAAAACGGGGTAATCATGAAAGTTTGAATTGACCACTGCGCCATCTCTGAACACCACCTCAGTGCGTAATGACAGTGACATGCCCATAACTATCGCACCTTCCATTTGTGCTGTTGCACTGTCTAGATTTAACACTTGACCACAGTCAACTATTGCATCCACTTCAAGCACTTTAATATCGTCACCGTTGACTTCGACTCGCACTGCCATAGCAACGTAGCTATTAAAACTAAAATGCACCGCGATACCTAGCCCTTGATTACTTGGTAATTTGTCGCGGTTAACCCAATTAGACTTTTCAGCCGCCATAGCCAGCGCACCTTTTGAGCGAGCGACTTGCTCAGCTTGTTCGGCATTTTTATTATTATCGTAAATGCTGTTTAGTAGACTAACCGTATCTTTTTTGGTTTTGTGAGCCAATTCATCAGCAATGCTACCAAAAGCAAAACCATAAAATATGGCGTACACAGCACGGTACCAACCAATACGAGTGTGCGCTTTGGCTTCACCCGTTTCACTGCGATAGTTTGCAATAAAAAATGGATGATTATCCACATCACCTAAGTTGCTTGCCGGTGCCCTATCAAGTGATGGGTCAAACAATGAAGCAATCGCAGGAAAAGCAGCACGGTGTAACCAACCTGTGACATTGCCGTTTTTGTCCATAGCGGCTTCAATATGCTGGGCATTAATTGAATGATAATAACCAGTACGCATATCTTCTTCTCGTGACCACGTAAGCTGCACTGGTGCATTAACTGCCTTGGACAATACTGCCGCTTCATGCACATAGTCACATTTGAACTTACGCCCAAACGCGCCACCAGCCATAGTCACATTGACGACGATATCTTTTGGATCGCGGTCTAAATATTGAGCTAATACTTTTTGAATATCGCCAGGGCTTTGTGTAGCAGCCCAGACTTCACAGCTGTCTTTTTGTACCCACACCACTGAAGCATTGGGCTCCATAGGTGCGTGAGACAAATGCCCACCGGTATAGGTCGCTTTGATAACATGCTCTGCTTCAACAAAGGCTTTTGTGATGTCGCCTCGCTCGGCAGCGAGCTGCGCTGGGCGTTCAACATTTTTGACTAGCTGCGCTTTGTACGCCTTAGAGTCATAACTTTTATGCTCACCTAAATCCCATTCAATATTCAGCTTTTTAAGGGCTTGTTGAGCTGTCCAAGTGTTGTCTGCCACTACTGCAACCCCACCAAGTGTTCCAAAAGGCACTTCAAACCTGGGAATTTCAATTACATCAAGCACACCTTTGACTTGCATGGCTGCCGTTTTATCAACACTTTTAAGCTTGCCACCCATAACAGGGCAATGCGTCATTGCAGCATATTTTAGCCCAGGCATTTTGGTATCCACGCCATAGGTTAATTTGCCTACTACGATGTCACCTTGATTATGCCTAGCGATATCTTTGCCGATATATTTGAAATCTTTCTTTTCTTTTAATATCACGTTTTCTGGCACAGGTTCATTAGCAGCAAGGCTTGCCAAATCGCCATAACTGAGTTTTTGTTGATTGTTCTTATTGATAACATAATGGTTTTCAGCCATACATTTATCAGGCGTCACGCCCCACACTTTTGCTGCTGCAGCCACTAACATGACTTTGGCTGCGGCGCCTGCTTCACGCATAGGAATATACATAACGCGAATACTGGCCGAACCACCTGTGGCCTGAGGACCATATTTTTCTTCGTTACCTTCACCTTGTTTAATGCTCACCCGCGTCCAATCGGCTTCAAGCTCGTCGGCTACTGCGGCGGGTAATGCAGTGCTAATACCTTGGCCCATTTCACAGCGGCCACAGAAAATCAAGGTATCGCCGTTGTCGGCTATATGGATAAAGGCATTGGGATTAAAGGTGCTGTCTTGGCCCATTTTAAAACCAGCAATAGTCGTTTGCGGCAGGCTAATGCCCAACACTAAACCACCGGTTGCTAAACCTGTTTGTTTAAGGAATTTACGACGACTTTGGTTGGTCACCGTATGCGTATTTAAAAGAGGAGTTTGGTTTCCAAGAGAAGTTTGATTTGATGTTGTCATGTTAAGCCTCCTTGTACATTTCGTCAGCGGCGTCAGAAACCGCTTGTTTGATACGTTGATACGTACCACAACGGCATATATTACCTTGCATAGCATTGTCGATATCGTCACTACTAGGGGTTTTATTGGTGGCTAAAAAGCTGGCGGCATTCATGATTTGACCAGCCTGACAGTAACCACATTGTGGTACTTTGTTAGCCAACCATGCTTTTTGTAACGGATGATCACCTGCTTCAGACAAGCCTTCTATAGTAGTGATAGTTTTACCTGCCAAGGCTGAAATGGGCATCACGCAAGATCGAACCGCTTGGCCATCGAGATGGACCGTACAGGCTCCACATAAACCCATACCACAACCAAATTTGGTGCCTGTTAGCTCCAATTTATCTCGTAAGAACCACAATAAAGGCATGTCTCCATCGACATCAATGGGATAACTTTTATTGTTAATATTAATGCTTTGACTCATCACTCTCTCCGCTTAACTTATCTGTAGGGCAAATCGATACTCTGAATCTGCCGTATTAATTTTTACACTGACATTTTGCGCAACTTTATTTAAACGCCTACGCACACTTAAGTTTACTCTTGAGTGGCCGGCGTTGAATATTTAGGTGGTATTACTGACCTGACTTTAATCTTTTTCAACTGTTTCAGCAATTCTTTGACCCCTGCTAGTAGTTGTGGATCATCACCTTTTGCCAGTGATTGAGCATCCTGATATACATTGATATCTGGGGCAATACCAATATTTTCGCCTACCCACTTGTTGTTAAGTGGATCGAATACCGCATTATCTGGCGCAGTGAGAGCACCGCCATCGACTAATCTATAATGCACGGATGATTTCACTAGACCACCCCAAGTGCGTGCACCTATTAACTTACCCACTTTTTGTTGTCGAAACGCCCAAGGAAAATAATCACCACCAGAGCCAGCCAGTTCATTAATCAGTAATACTTTGGGGCCTTTGATCCCAGCAGGTAACAGCAAGGGTTTGCCGTTGGGTACTTCATTAGTAAGCGCAGCACGGAGTTTTCGGTTCATTAAGTCAACCATGTAATCATCTAACAACCCCCCGCCGTTAAATCGTTCATCAATCACTGCTCCTAATTTATCTTGCTGGGCAAAGAAATACCGGTTAAATGAAACAAACCCTGGCGTACTGGTATTGGGTACCCACACGTAAGCTAATTTCCCATCAGATAACTTGTCGACTAATCTGCGATTATCTTCAACCCAGGCCCTTTGTCTTAGTGCCCTTTCATTACTGGTTGGTTTCACCGTGATTTGCCAAGCTTCGCTAAAGCTGGGTTTGTCGTTAATATGTAATACGGTTTGCTGGTCGACTGTGCCGTCTAGAAATTCGTAAGGGTTATCTACGCTAGTCAATTCTTTACCATTGACACCAACCAAATATTGACCTTGATCTATATTCAAACCTGGCTGATCTAGTGGGCCTTTTAATTTGGGATTCCAACTTTCTGCGGTAAATATTCGGTCGAACTGCCAGTACCCATTATTAACTAATAAATCTGCACCCAGTAAACCTGCTCTAGCCTTCTGTGTTTTTGGATAATCGCCGCCAAACACAAAGCTATGCCCAACAGACAGTTCACCGTTCACCATATCTAGTAAATAAGTTAAAGCAGCACGGTGTTTGATATGTTTCACTAAAGGTTCGTAGCGACTAAATACTTCATTCCAATCGCGTCCGTGCATATTTTCGTCGTAAAAATAATCCCGTTGATAACGCCATGCCTCGACAAATATTTGTCTCCATTCTTTTTGACGGTCAAGGCTCATCATCAACTTGGTATTTAAAGGCTTGTCGGTCTTAGCGGTGGGTTTATCTGCATCTACTACAAACCATTTAGGACCTTTTTTGACTAGCAATTTTTTATGATCAGCCGAGATACTTGCTGTCTGAATACCTTGTATAAAAGGTTCTGCTTTTCGTGATTTCAAGTCAAACTTAAGTAATTCAAGATTTCGGTCTTCGTGTTGTCTCTTAGCGAAAAATACCGTTCCTTTTGGCGCTGTCAGAGCAAAAGCATAGTTTCCTGCCGGCATGGGGAGAGGTAAAATCCGCCTTTCTATATTTTCGAAGTCTATGTCTATTTTTTCTATGCTATTTTTTGATGTCTCTTTGTCGTTTTTTTCTTGAACTTTATCTTCTGGAGTATCACTTTTTCCTGAAGGCTCTGCATCATCATCGATGCTTTCTTCATCAATGTCTTCTTCGTCAATGTCTTCTTCGTCAATGTCTTTCTCTTCAGTATTTTCTTCGTCACTGCGTGGGGCAAAAGGTGACGTTTCATCTGCTAATAAGCTCACAATATAAGGGGAATACTCAGCATCAGATCCTATTGAACTGGTATTTGCCCAACCACTATTTAAGCCATAATCGGTGCTGGCCAAGAAATATAAATATTTACTATTTTGGTCCCAGGCAGGTGACAACGAGTTAGCGAATTTATTAGTTAAAAAATGCGTTTTTTTAGTATCAACAGCATATATTTTGATTTGCTGAAAGCCATTATTAGCGGTTTTCACATACGCTAAAGCATTCGAATCTGGTGACCATGCCAAATCATTCCTGCCGCGTTCTAAATTGGTTCCACCCGTATCAACGGTGATAATGTTTTCAGTCGCAAGTTCTAATAAACGAATACGCACATCATCATCTACAAATGCAATGTACTTACCATCAGGCGACCAAGTAGGCTCCCACGCCATTTTTGATTCACCTATTGCTATCGTTTGCAATTCAGACAAACCGTCTTGAGATTGCAACTGCAACTGATAGCCTTGTTCACCTTTGTCAGAAAACCAAGCAACTTGATCACCTTTGGGAGACCAAATCGGTGCCCTGTCTGCTGCATCAGAACTTTGAGTAAGGTTACGCACACTGCCATATTCAACCGGAACCGTGAAAATCTCTCCACGGGAGGCCATGATTGCACGTTTTCCTGTGGGTGATAATGAGGCTGAACTTGCCTTATCACCCACATTTTGCCATCTAGTATCGGCCCAAGGAAAATCACCAGTCACTGTAATTGATATTTTTTGAAGCTCCTCACTGGCTAAATCAAAGGTAAACAAGTCGCCATTTTGTTCAAATACTAACTGTTTCCCGTTGGTGCCTAATTGTTTGATATCAGCATTTTTGAATTCTGTGATTTGTTTGAGTCTTTTTCGTTTCACAGAATATGACCAGATATTGGATACCCAGTCTCTGTCTGACAAAAAGTAAACCGTGTCATTAACCCAAATAGGTTCGATATCGATGGTGGAATCACTGTTGATCATGGTTTCTTCAAGGTTGACTAAATCAACCACCACTAAAGGTGTATTTTGTCCACCACGATAGTTACGCCATTCACCGTCCCAACGAGACATGCGGTCGATGACTATTTGTTTGCCATCGCCAGAGTAAGCACCATTAGATGCCCATTGATTGAGAACCAACTCAGCTGGTCCACCATCAACAGAAATAGTCCACAGACGATTAATAGGCCTAGGCGCGGTATCACGACCAGAAGCAAACAGTACTTTTTGGCCATCGGGTGTCCATCCGCGCACACTGCCACCAGCGGCATGCCATGACAATCTAGTGGCTTGACCGCCGCTACTAGACATAACGTAAACCGAGTTTGTACCAGAACGATTAGATGAAAAAGCTAAGCTTTGCCCATCTGGAGAAAAGTGAGGATGGCTTTCTATTGCAGCGGTACTAGTCAGCCTTTTACTATTTTGACCCAACAAGTCGGTTAGCCATATATCGCCTGCATAAATAAAAGCTAAATGGCTATCGCTGATGCTAGGCTGTCTCAATAGACGGGTTTCTTGTGCAAAAGACTTAGGCAATATCAACATGCTAGCCACAACCAGTAACCATGGTAAAAACTTAATCATTTGGGTCCCTTTTTATGATGATCGCCATAAAGTATAACTGGCGGTAAAACATGCACTTTCACTGTACACTTTCATTATGCACTTTCATTATGCACTTTCACTGAACACTTTCATTATGCACTTTCACTGAACATTCTCGAATCACCAGGTGATTTTGAAACAGTATAAGCCTGTATCTTTGTTCATCCTTACCTCTGTTTTTCACTCATTAGTTCAGTATTAGTTCAGTCAATGTGATAAACACCAATGAGATTAAGTTGCGGGATCTTGATGGACAAAGAAACAGAAAACCTGTGCCTGCTACCAAAAAAAATTTCGAGGACAGCGGCATAGATGTTTTTAGGTGTTATTTTTACGACGTTTGCCGTGCTTCAAACGCTGCTAATTGTTCTTCACTGGCCGGCAGTTGGTGATTAGCTTTCCAGTCACTAAAGGGCATTCCATAGACAGCTTCACGTGCTTGATCGTAATCTATTTCAACACCCTGCTCTTTAGCGCCCGCCATGTACCACTTCGATAAACAGTTACGACAAAAATCCGCAAGTATCATCAAATCAATATTTTGCACATCTTTGTTTTCATCTAGATGTTTTAATAATTGTCTAAAAGCAGAAGCTTCGGCTTCGAGTTTTTGTTGTTCGTTCATGACGTTACCTTATGTATTAAAAACCTAAGCATACCAAAGATCAACAAAAAAAAGGCGAGCCACTTAGGCTCGCCTTTTTTTTATTATTAGCTTAAAAGACTACTGTTAACGTTTCTGAACAAGTTGACATACCGTCTTCACCGTCTTCACATACTTGGAAAGTGTATGTTCCACCACCTTTGGTGTTTAGGTTAATGGTTAAATTACCATCGTTCACTGTATTGGCTAAAAAACCACCATTTTTATAAACATCTACATTAGAGGTGTTTGCACCAGTCCAACTTAAATCAACAACGTGCGAGCCCCTGGATTTATAACCTGATACAGTGAGGGTTAAATCGCCACCTGTAGGAGGTGCAGTTCCACCATCACAGATATTATTGTCTGTAATGTACGCATTTGCGTCAGCAGCCTGAACAATGCCGTAACCAAAGTAGTCATCTTTACCTGCTGCGCCTGCATCCATTGCTGTGTCTTTTAACACTTGGCGAATTTGACTACCAGTACATGTTGGATGATTTGACCATACTAATGCAGCCACTCCTGATACCGCTGGTGTTGCCATAGACGTGCCACTTAAGAAACCATAGTCACTTGAGGTCACACTAATATCCATTGACGTTGCTGCCATCAGAGCTGAACGATCTTCCTGTGCTGTCCCTACCGCTGGAATAGAAGTAGTGTTGCTGCTTGCATCACCCAAAGTGCCGTACAACACACCTGGTTCATTGTTAATAATGACCGCACCTACACCACCTGACTCTTCACAGTTATAGACCTTGTCGAAGAAAGAGATAGTACCGCGGTCGATGACGCACACTTTACCTGCGGCATCTGTATCAACGGCTTCTGCTGTGCCCATGAAATAAATTGCGCCTTGATTAACTGTGCCATAATTTTCCATAGCAGAGGTTTCGTAAGACGTTCCATCAGCACTTAAACCAGCGGCACTGGCAAGGCCAGCAGGAAAGGTAGATAAGGTGTTTACACCACCAGCGGTTACTTCAACACAAATTGTTTCATCAGTAGTAGCTCTTTTGCCTCTTCCCGTTGTGCAACCTGGGAACTGAGAAAAATCAGCAATATTGTTGTTGCTATCATTGGCACCAATCATCATGACCGATGGGTAACCCGCAGGATATGAACGCACTGAGTTGCCATCATTTCCGGCCGCGGCCACAACCAGTCCACCGTTCGCGGTAAAGTCTTTGAAAGCATTTTCTTCAGTGCTGTTTGCACCACCACCGCCAAGACTCATGCTGATAATGTTTGCACCAGCTGCGCCACATAAATTCGCTGCTTGAGCCAAATTAGACGAGTAAGCGTAACCTTCGGCATTAAACACTTTGATGATATGTAAAGGCACGCCTGGTGCCATACCTACCACACCAAAACCATTATCCGCAGCAGCAATGGTGCCTGCTACGTGTGTGCCATGCTCACCTCCTGCTACAAACCAATTACCTGTGCCTGAATCATTGTCACCGTTGATTCGGTCCTCTAAAAAATCACCACTGGACATATCAAGACCAGAATCGATTACACAGACCTTCATACCTGGTTGCAGGTTGACATCACTGGCTTGTGATTGTTTAACTGCATAAGGTGTAACTTGTTGCACCATTGGATTACCGATGTCGTCATTGAAAAGGCCACTTCGTTTTCGCAGTTGGTCTTCTTCAATTAACGTGATGTGTGGGTTGTTTAACAAACCCCTGACATCGGCCAATGTTTTACCTGAGAAGGTAGCGGCCAAAAAACCATTTGAGTCGACGTGTATCACACCGCCTAATTTTTTGGTCAATACTTTTACTAAACCTTTTTTACTTTCATCAACCTGAATGACATAACGGTCATCTGCTGCTTGGGCGCTGGCCGATAGTCCTAGGGCTATAGCGGTGGCGACAGAAATAGCTTTGTACTTAAAATTTTTCATTGAATTGTTCCCTGTATACTTCGATATGTACTTTATTATAGTCGAGGGATTTGTGTGGCTACTTGCCGAAAGGTAACTTCCGTTTTGTCAAAATCACATATTTATTGCGAATCAGTGAAATTCGTAGTTAAAACTTAGCGAAGGTTGTGCGCAGTTGCAAATCTAGGTTGGCAGTAATATTGTGCTATATGCAGGCAATTGTTAAAAATTTGTAAACAAATAAATACAAGCTCTATGATTAATACAACCATAGCCCATATTACGTCTGACCAATTAGACTAATTTCTCGGGTCGGTGGCAGTCACTTCAATACGTTGCACGTTATCATCATGGAACGCCAATAGGTCGGTTAAGCCCTGCATGTTATGTAAGTTTCTAAACTCGATCCAATCAACTAAACAATAAAGACAAACTGCGGGGTAGTTCCAACTGGCAAACTGTTGTTTCGCCACCATCTCATTTAAGTGTACTAATACCGCATTCACTCGCTCTTTTTGCAGCTTAAAATATAGTTTGTCTTCGTCAGGCTGAATATCAGAGTTAGATAAGATAAACATTTGCACCAAAGAGTCGTTGGCTGAGTCTATGAGAGTCAGTTGGTTCTCTTGCTCCCAGCTCAGCAATGGATCATCAAACTTATCAGTTAAATAACGGTAGATAATTCTCGAATCAAAAATGACCCGCGTCACGTCGTTAGTAACATCCTCTAACATAGGTATTTTCATGGTAGGATTTTTCGCTGCAAGAAGTCGCCTGTCTTGTTCCGAAAAAATCTGAAGATTGATAAATTCATGGTCAGTATTCGCCAACCAGATGCGCAAACGTCTTACATAGGGAGAAGTAGTGGAACCGTATAATTTCAACATAAAATACTCCAAGATGTTAAATGTCTAACAGTGTTTTAGATACTAAAGTGAACTGCTCCGTACAGCAAACATATTACCTTATTAATTAAATCTAGTGATTGCTTTCATAATCTGAAGCGACTTTATACTGACTGTATCGTAAAAACACAGAGCTTACTCTCATGGCTTTACAAAGCAGAGGCAGATAGCAAAAATGACCTATGATTTACAATCATAGAGTACGAAGTTTAGCCACAAGCAACCACAATATGGCTTAAATTGTGGAAACAGGCATCAAGTTCAAATTGAGTTCAAATTGATAAGCCTAGACTAATCAGGCGAGAATATTTAATCTTTAGCAAAAAAGGCTATGATTTGTCACTGACATTTGACCCTAAGGTTATCGAACAAACTATTGACGCAATAAATTGATTAATTGCCACCGAACGTGCCTAAGATGTTCGGGCTGACGACAATAATTGTTATGTGGTGAAAGGTTTATTAAATGCTGGAAAACATATTTATAAATATTTGATTTATTAAAGGCGTTTCTGCTGTCTTGAAAAAGTCTAAACTCATAAGCAAAAGGTCTATCTGTTATTAATTAAAGTGATCTTCATCGATAAACCTTTTTTTGACGTATTCGACTTACTAAGTCGAATACACTATTTAAAAAAGTTGTCTCTAGAGAAAAATAAAAGATCCTAAACAATAGGTAAATCGAAACCATGAAGATCCGTTTTATCTACCTATCGTTTTATCAGAGTATTCTGCAAATCTAGGCTTTGTTTTCAAAAGACGCGTCTTCGTACCAATCATCCATATTGTCGTACATCTCGCCTTTCATAATGTAGTACAAAGATTTATGGTAAATTTTGATGTCGTGGAAAGGGTCTGTAGCAATTTTGGTAAACCAGACGAACCCAGATTGCACCCCCATTAGTTTAAACAAATGCACAGTTCTGAATACTATCGCGCCTAAACCCACCACTAACCATACCATCGCCATGTTATTCACAAATCCGCTGATGTCGCTAATGTCAGTAGTAGTAGCAGTAAATATGCCGAAAAATGTGGGTTCAAAAAAAAGCACGACAGGGACTAATGCCCATAGTGATAACAACACAACCTTACGTTGCAGGTTGTATCCCACTTTGACGCTTTCTTTATAATTGTGAGTAGTCTTGTTCACTTCGTCATAAGTCTTAGGCTCAAAAAAGAAGTGTCCAGTTTGACGCAGTACCATAGCCAACAACCATCCCACTAGAGCGGCGGCGGCAGGATAGTAAAACACCAGAATATAGCTTGCGATAAAACAACTGGCGCTGAGTAAGTGCAAAAATTGGTTAATTCTATTGTGGTGATAATAGCGGTGGTCATCCCAACGTTGCTTTTGTAGTTCTTCAAAAAAGGTCATGTTGTTACCTATTAGTGGTTAGTCAGTGAAAAATCAACGGTTTACTTACACCGCGTTAGTGTTATGGAAAACTGGTTAGATGCCCGGTAAGCAGGGGTTGCCCCATTTTTATCAGTTTGCCCTTTTCAATGCCTTCGCAAAATTGATAGTTACTGGTGGCAAATAAGATAATGGTGGAGCCATGCTGGAAGTAGCCCATTTCATCACCTTTATTAAACTGGGCATCACAAGAAATATTATTTGGGCCTTGGTATTTTAAATTTAGGACCTGAGGTAAAAAGTTAAACTTCATGCTCGCCACTAGAATGGCGGCAACTGGCACTAATGTAATGCAGCTGGTTGGGTGATTGCTGTGCAATTCAACTACTGCTCGCTCGTTTTTACAGAACAGTTTTTCTATGCGTTTAAGCGCAACCGGATTAACGTTCCAAGTGTCACCCGATATGTAGGTAACCTTGCTAACAAAACAATCAACAGGTGCATGAAATCGATGGTACATACTAGATTTCAAACGTAAGGTTATATATTTACCATTTCGGTATTTATGATTCATATGTAAATTCGGAATTAACTCACTGATATCATATGGAAAACCTTTAGCTTGAAAGACCTGCGTACCTTGGATATCACCATATTCACCAATAATTGCATCGCACGGGCTAATGACTCGCTCAGGATGTTTGGCGATAGGTCTTAACCCATCTTTCAACTCACGTGTAAAACAGTCACCTAAACTCGTGAAATGTTGTTTTTTAGCATCTTGGAGCCTTAAGTCTTCGGCAAATAAAGTCCATAGCCAGATTGAAAACTTAGTTAATAGTGGACTTTGTATTTGGCTATACCAGCCCATGAAAAAGGTTAACCATCTTCTTGGAATGCGATTGGTTAACAAAAAATTAAGCTGCTCACGTTTAGATAAGCTCTGCACACGGGTAGTCACGCTTAAGCCACCGTTCTTTGATTGTTGTACATAATAGGAAGCTCTAAACCCATGTCTTGCAGAAATTGCTGCATGATAGGTTCAGCCTGATATTCTGAGGCCCTTTGCAAGGCATTTTTCTGCATATTGCGCTGTATGTCTGAATGTAAAAAATACTCAATAATTTTTGAGCTCATACCGGCAATATCATCCACCAAATAGCCATTTTTATTATGTTGGATGATGTCTTTAGGCCCTTTACAGTTGTATGCAATAGCAGGCATACCATGTACAAAGGCCTCTAAAATCACATTACCAAAGGTATCAAAACGTGAAGGGAACACAAATAAATCCAAACTTAAATACAGGGCCGCTAGTTGCTTTTTGTTTTGCCAACCTAAAAATATGGCATCGGGTAATATTTGCTTAAGTTGCTCTTGAGCAGGGCCTGAACCCGCCACCACAATTCTAAGCTTAGGAATACGTTTTTTAGCCCGTTCAACAATTTCAGGTAAATCCAAAATTCCTTTCTCTTTGCTCAACCTGCAGGCAATAAACAACACCGGAGTATCATCATTTGCACCAGGGATAATGCTGGCTTTGCTGACTTTGTGCAGACCTACATCTCTTGGCTGGGTGTGGTGAGCAGTCAAAAATACTTTTTCTTCTTTAAGTTGCATTTCGTGCCCTGTTAGCCAGTCTTTGTGTTCACTGTTGAGCACAAAGACACCATCGTATCGATTGTACAAGGCGCGCATTAAGCGTCTAACTCTGTCCCTTTCGTATTGATTAAGGTCGGTGGTATGTTTAATAAAATCCACCCAATCGGTGTGCATAAAAAAGTAACTAGGCACGTTGAACATTTGTTGAATAAACAGTGATACCGCTGCCATTGGCCCTTCTGTTGAACAAATAATTCGATCGTAACCGCCTGCATAAAAAATATTAGCGATTTCCATCAAGTCGGGTATGCGAATTTTTTGTTCTCCATAACGATGCACTTCAAATTCAGTGATCGGGCGAACCACATGTAAATGTGGGGCGGATTTTGCATCTGCGTGACAGATCAAAAAATCGACTGGCAAATCAGCTCGTTGAATTTCTTTGAGTTTGCCAGACAAGGATGTGGAGACGCCGTTTTTGTCGAGCATTGTATCGGTTAGATATAGGGCACGGTTTGAATGCTGATTTTTCCCTAAATGTTGAGCAAATTGATTGAGAAACTGACGATTTTGATACAACACTCGGGTTGATACCAAGGTAGAGCCCGCCAAAATTAAACTGATTAGGATGGGGAAGGATAATTTATCTAATAACTTTCCAATTCGAACATTGCTCATATTATCTTGGCGTTTTCCTTCACCCAAAAATAACGCCGTTAGTTGGCTAGGGATTTCAAACTTACGGGTGATCTCTTCAGTAGAAAAACTGTCCAAGCGGATGCCTTTACTGTCTTTAATCGCACTTTCAACCCTTTGTGCAAACAGTCGATTGAGATGAGTAAACAAGTCTTTTATGGCAAGGTTAGTGGTGTCGGTGAACGCTTCAAGACCCTCTTTTCTACTGTCCGCAATTTTTTCTAGTTGGGTAATACAAAACCTATAGTCTTTAGACACTTGCCACTTGAGCAACTTATTAGGTTTTTTACCTTGCAGGGATTCATGGATAAACGAGAAGAACTTCATAGTTTTTTTATGTTTTTGCATTTCTAACAACACGTTACTCACCACAAAGCAGCCTACTTTGTCCCATGTTGAACCGCGGTGCAGCATGATTCTAAACAAACCGGGATCTTTGATTTTGGTCACCACCTGAGAAAAATAATCTAGTAACGCAATATTGAGCTTTTGATTCTCACTCACCTGACCAAAAGGAGCAATGTCACCTTTTTTTAGGGCTTCTAACGCCAGTTCAGAGGCGGGAGTGGTTTCAAGACGTTCAACCAAATTTTCGATATATAAATAGGAACCACTCTGCCCAGCAAAAATGCCTGTGTGATCATCAGAACCTCCGGTTAATACTTTTGGTGCATAAGGATCGACAGCAAAATCGGTAGGGTTGAGGTCATGTTTTTTGGCAAAATTAAGGATTTTTTCAGGGCTAAGGCTTTGCACCCAGTTGAGTGTCAGAACACTTTGCCACAGATCTCTTTGCCCGTTTAACACTTCAAAACGCGCAAACATCACCGCAAGCTTTTCAAACAAGCTTAAGTCAATTTTTCCGTTGCGAGTATAAAAGTATAAAGGGTGTGGCATAATGACAGGCAGGTCTTCAGCCGCAGCATAACGCAAAAAATCATACACGTTTTGACGCTTGGTATTCAGTATCACTTCCTGCTCTGGGCTAAATCCATAGGTTAAAACGTGAATAAACAATTCGTACTCTGGGAAAAAACAGGTGAATTCTGCAGCCACCAGTACATCGATTCCTTTCGCCTTGAGATCCCAACAAGAACGCGCATTATTATGATTAGTAATGGTGATGACTTGGCTACCATTATCCTTAAGCAACTTGACCAATTTTTTTGTTTTTAACCAAGTTTCAGGCAACCTGAGGATACGCCCCCATAATTCGTCAGGTACATCGCTGTTGTGGTCATGGCAATGAAAATCAATTTTCAGACAATTTTCTCTGGCAAACCTCTGGCTCTGCTGTTGTAAAAAAATATCAAATTCAACGTTTAAAGACGGCCTAAAACTCTGCTCTTGTCGCTTATCTTTTTCGATTAACATATTTAACCTACCTGGTTTGTGTTGTTATTAGGCGGCACTGCAAATTCAGTTGCTGTTAAAGATCCCTTGGTTGGATTAACTAAGTATTTAAGCTTGCTCAGCGGTGCAGGTAATAAGGGACGTAAAACAGGGCTTAGTATGGGAAACATGGCGGCTAACATATCCCCTAAGAATTGCCGCTTAATAGCTTTGTTAGTCAACCCAAGATGTGACCACCACCATCCATCTTGAGACATCTGTTTTGCCGCTATGACAAAACAATCAATTACCTGCTCAAATTCTTCATCGGTGTAACTAAAGCTCATGATAAACCTACCCGTTCCTGTCCAACTAAGCTCCAGGCCGGCATGACGTAAATAGAATTGCAGCATCCAGTTGTAACGACTTGGCTGGGTATAAATCACCGACAAAATAGAATGCATGTTGGTAATTTTCAAGGGTAATTTTTCAGCTAGTATGCGCTGATTAAAGCGAGCCACTCGTTCATTCCAAAGAGGTTCAGACGCTTGATACAATGCTTGTATTTTAGGTAGTTGAATACGCCTGAGGAATTCATTCATAGCCCCCATCACATAAGGGTGAGAATTAAAGGTGCCTCGCGCAAATGATACATCTACTGGCTTATCATTTTTAAAACGTTTCATTAAAGAATAGGTACCTGCCAACACCCCTACCGGATAACCACCGCCTAAGGTTTTGCCGTAGGTCACCATGTCCGCCTGAATGCCAAAGAAGCCTTGCGCCCCTCGGTAACTTAATCTAAACCCAGTAAATACTTCATCAAATATCAGCACGATATTTTGCTGTGTGCAGATTTTCCTGATCCTGCATAACCAAAGGCTATACGCGGCCTTATCAAAATGGGTATCACGGTCGCTAGCAATCAGTGACACATCCGATGCTGAATCGGAATTGGGGTGGAAGGCTTGTAAAGGGTTAATCAAAATACACGCTATATCTTTGCGGGTTTTAAGCACATGCAAGGTGTGTTCACTTAAATCAGCCAAGGTGTACACATCGTGGGTTTTGCGATTATTACCAATACCCGGCTGTACGCCATCCCACCAGCCGTGATAAGCACCACAGAATCTAACAAGGTGTGTTTTGCCTGTGTGATATCGGGCTAGCCGCACCGCTTGCATCACGGCTTCAGTACCCGACATATGAAAGGAGACTTCGTCTAAACCCGATATTTGTTTTATCTGTGCTACATTTTCGCCAATAACAGGATGATATGCGCCAAGCACTGGTCCCAATAATTGGGTTTTCTGGGCACCAAGATGCATGCACTCTTTGTAAAAGTCATATCCCCATACATTGACGCCATATGAGCCAGACAAGTCGTAACGCCAATTTCCGTCTAAGTCTTTTATTTGGCTACCTTTGGTTTCATCTGCGATAGAACCAAGTGTAAATGCTTTGCTTAAACGATTTCGAAATGGAAAAGGAATACGGTAGTGGCTAGTAAAACGTACATCTGAAACACTCTTTTCTATGGACTCACAATATGCCAAGGTTTTTGCAGATTGTTTGGCTAACTGATCTTGTAACCTTTGCAAACCTGCTCGCCTGAGTTGAGCAATATTGTTAGGTGCACCATCAGTGCTAAAATACTCGGAGTCAGTATAACTAAAAAAGGGGATTTTTCTGGCTATACGCCGCGACCATTTACTGTGGCCTCGAAGAGAGGGGTGTTTAGCTCGAGAAAGCTGCAGTCGGATCAAAGCCTTTGATGCGAGGTAACATCCCAGCAGAATTAAAACAAAATAAACGATGTAATTGAATTGCATATGTTTAGCTTAAGCCTACAGGTTTACCTTAAGCTAACATCGCAGTTTGAACAAATTATTTCACTTTTGATACCGTTTAATGACAACTGCTTAAGTGGTCATTTAACCGTATCTTTTATTTCTATTCTGTACCCTGCTATCGTTCATAAAGTTTTGGCATGGGCTGCAGCCCTAAAGATGCTGTTAGTTAACAACACATTTAATCCATCTAAGTACGCACGCGTTGTAGGCTCTTGAGTAAAACTGACAAGCATGCCTTTTCCAAGGGGTTGATGAATAAGAAAAGGTTTATACGCCAGTTGTTCTTTATTTTCTTGCCACAGATATCCACTGGCCAAGACAGTTTCGGGGCCACTAAACCATGCAACATTTTTACCTGACTTAAGGGTAATAGGTGCATAAATATCACGGCCTAAGACCAAGGCCACAACATTTTTATTCACCCCGGCTGTCAACCAATGTTCTTGATCAACTTCAACATTGGCTAATACGCCTGCAACATTGTCAGGACTTTGTTGCTTAACTTCACTGGCATCAAGTAAATCTTGTTTCTCAGTAAACAACTGCCCTTTTACTCTTGAGTGGTCTTTATCTGCTGATTTTTTATCTACTGAATTGCCTTTATCTACTGAATTTTTATAAGCAAATTCTCGCTTCACATCCAATAATGCCACATCACTGGAGGCAATAAATTGTGTGGCTTTTCCAAAAGTCACCAATACCCCACCATTTTGGACCCAGCTTTTTAAGTTTTTAACCGCGGATTTATCAAAGCTTTTTTGATAATCACCTGAAGGTAAAATCAACACCTGATAATTGGCTAAATTGGACTTAGTTAACATGTTAATCCGAATGGCCGTCACCGGATAATTTAGCTGCCTTTCAATCACAAAACGGGTATTACCTGCGCTTTGTGGGTAAACAGGTTCGTCCCATGCCATCGCAATATTAGGCGGACTCATTGTGACTGTGTTGCCACTGCCAAAACTTGGGCCATCTATAACCCAGCTGCTGTCTACACCGATTACAGACGCGCCGCTTTGATTGGCAAGTGTTAACACTAAATCAGCATAATCAGCTTTATTGGCACGCCTTTCAACAATCAGACTGCCTGCTGTAAAGGCCTGTTTGTCTTCTAATACAAAAGCTTTATCGGCACTTTTAACAACCAAACCTTGTTGCAAAGCCCCAGTCAAAAAACGAACTGCAGCCATATCGCCCCAAGCAACAAGGAAGGCAACTGAGGCTTGAGGATTTGACACACTGCCCAGCAATTTGTGGGTTTCGTCAATACTAATACTCTTGACTTTGACGGCCCTGTTGCAAGCATCCGTTTCAATGTTAAACATCAAGGGTAATGACCAAGCCGTTACATCGTATATTTCATCGTCCAATAAACGTGCTCTGCGACGCTCTTGTTCTGTGATAAATGCATCAGGCATATCCACTTGCTTAGTAAAAGTGGTTTTAACAAATTTGCCTCTCGGTTGCGCGGTATCTATCCAGTAGGTACCCGCAGAATAACCTTTGCCGCAGGCTTTAAATGACTCCGTTGACTGGTTTACCTCTACACCATGACGTGCCATTAATGTGGCGAGTTTATGGGCCCCAGCCCTATCTCGCTGGATTGGCAAAAGATACACTCGCTCTTTTTTGTCTGCTTTACCGCTGGCGATAGCATCGACTTGATACTGATAAAAATCTTTCAATAATTTGTCATGATTGTCTGCCACACCTTCAGCTGTGGAAATGGAGGCAACAAAGTGTTTATGTACCGTATCTTTATAGGTCAACAATTCACCGTTGTTTTTCTGGAATGCTTGTCCTCGGGCCGAGCCCACTTCGTAGGTCGAAGCAGACGCACCATAAAATGTGGGCCAACTATCACCATATCCTGGGTAAAAAGCGTCGTAGACTTCACGGGTAAAATAATCAAAACCAAAACGATCAAAATGTTTACCGTGATTACGGCCGATCAAACCAATATTGTCTATTTGGTCTTGGCTCATATAAGGATTAAACGGCTGCGCAGATGGGGCGAAAAAATAACTGTTGTCTCCTCCCATCTCATGTAAATCAATCACCACTAACGGCCGGTAATGATTAAGTATCTTTATTTTCCCAGCCGTCTCGGGTTGGGTAACTGCCAACCAGTCCCTATTCATGTCAAATAAGTAGTGATTAGTGCGTCCTTTTGGCCAAGGTTCATTTTGCTCAGCACTGATTCGGTCGCTACTATGCTGAAGGCCAACAGTGGCATAATATCGCTGGGTGAACCGTGTTCTGCCATCTGGGTTTTGCAGTGGATCAATGAACACTATAGTGTTCTTTAATATCTTTTTGTTGGTCGCTTCATCAGGGGCTGCAAGTAAATGATAAGCGGTCATCATAGCGGCATCGGTACTGCTTATTTCATTACCGTGCACGCCATATTCTAGCCAAACAGAACTGGGTAAGGTGGCTTGAAGCTCTTTTGCTTGTTGTTTATTTGTGAGTCTTGGATCTGACAATCTTTGCATGTTTTTAGCAAAACCGTCGAGGTCTTTGATGAGTTCTGGGGCACCAATTGCGGCGTAAATCAGTTTTCTACCTTCCCATGTTTTACCATATTCAAACAACTTGATACGCTTGGGAGCAGCCACCTCTAGCGCTTCAAAAAATCGTAACATATCTGCATAGTTCGTTATCCGCTCACCCACTTTGTAACCAAGTATCTGAGTATGAGTGGGTATGTCGGCGCTATATTGTGTATTAGGCCACAGGTTATATTCTTCATTTGCAGCAGCATTGCTTACTAACATCAAGGAAACACCACAGACCAGAAATAACCTAGCAAACACAGAAAACCTATTTTTAGTAGGTATGATAGAAGCAATAAAATTTAAAAATGGGCTCAAAGTAAACTCCTAAGATTTGGTTTGGCTAAACTACAGCTCTTCATGAGCCAATAACAACAACTACGTCGCTCAGATCCAAGCGGTAACTGCATGATTTTTATATTATATTTATTTTTAAATACACAATAAAATTCATATCGAACTTGATATGTTTAATCCTATGGCAATTACTTTTTGCATCAGTTTCAAAATCACATTAACTGCAAAATGCGGCTAAATTACAAGATGTGTGTTGAACTGAGCCAATGATTTAGCTTTGCGCTCATCCCGTTTGACTTTTAACGCCAGCATGCAAGGTGTGAGTATTAAAGTCAGCACGGTAGCAAACGCTAAGCCACCAGCCACAGCTGTAGCGAGTTGTGACCACCATTCTGTGGATGGGCCGCCTATATCGACATTACGGCCGATAAAGTCGATATTGACCTCTGCTACCATAGGTAATAAACCTAAAATTGTGGTCACTGTGGTCATTAATACTGGACGCAGGCGCTGGGCACCAGTTCGTATAATGGCTTCCATGGCAGGTATACCTTCTTTACGTAGTATATTGTAGGTGTCGATAAGCACGATATTGTTATTTACCACTATGCCCGCTAAAGCGATCACTCCAATACCTGACATCACGATACCGAAAGGTTTCTGGAAAATAAGTAAGCCAAGAAAGACACCTACAGTAGAAAACAGCACAGCGCTTAAAATTAAGAATGCCTGATAAAAACTATTAAACTGCGTCACTAAAATAATCGCCATAACAAAAAGTGCGATTAAAAAGGCATTTTTAAGAAACTCTGTAGACTCATCTTGTTGTTCATTTTGACCTTTAACAGTGATTGTCACCCGAGGATCTAATCCCAAATTTGGTAACAGTTCTTGTAATTTGGGTAGTTCAATACTTAACAGTTCGCCCGGCACCATATTCGCCTCTACGGCAATCACTCTTTGACTGTCTATGCGTCTGATAAGGTCTGTTTTAGGTTTAGCGGTGCGTTCTACAAAATTAGAGATAGGCACCATGCCTTTAACTGTTTTCATTCTTAATTCATCAAGTTTACCGATAAACCGAGACTCAACCGGATAACGTACTCGAATGTCTAATTCGTCATCCACATCGTCTGGCCGATAATCGCCAATTTTTAAACCGTTAGTGATAAATTGCACCGTGCTACCGACTAAAGTCGCATCTGCGCCAAACCTTGCTGCATCGGCACGATTCACTTTGAGTTGCCATTCAATACCAGGTTTAGATGCAGTGTCACTGACTGAAGTAAACTTATCGCTGTTATCTAAGGCTGTCCGTATTTTTAGCGCCGCTTCATCTAACAACTCAGGGAAACGGGACGACAATTGAATTTGTAAATCTTTACCCGATTGTGGGCCATTTTGGTCTGGGGTAATTTCGATATCCATGCCTGCCATACCCTTCAGCAGAGCCTGAGTTTCTTTAAGTACATCGTCAGAATGCGGGCGTAAACGCCAGTCCACTAGGTTCAGTTTTATGTAACCTATTTGATCACGACCACCTGTACGCACATATAAGGATTCAATTGCTTCCATACCGAGTAAACGATTTTCAACTTTACGTACTACTTGGTCTTTTTCATAAATCGACATATCACCAGCACTGCGCACTGTGACGTTAATACCTTTAACATCGACATTAGGAAAAAACTCTGTACCCAAACCAGATACACCATATGCAGTAAAAGACACAAAGGCGACAACTATAGCGGCTAATAAAATTTTCCATGGATGCTCAATCGCGGTAGCGAGGACACGAATGTATTTACCGGTAAAGCCCTGTAATTTTCTAATATCACCGTTTTCAGCTTCATACATTTGCTGTTTATCAAACTCGGAAACATATCTAGGCTTACCAAATACACCACCTAACACAGGCACAAAAATCAGCGCCATCAACAATGATGCGGACAACACGGCAATCAATGTAAATGGCAAATATTTCATAAATTCGCCCATCATACCTGGCCAAAACATTAGCGGCGCAAATGCAGCTAATGTGGTGGCAGTAGAAGCGATAATAGGCCAAGCCATTCGTTGTGCAGCTTTGCTGTATGCGATTTTTTTATCTATGCCTTCACTCATACAACGATCGGCATATTCGGTCACCACTATGGCTCCATCCACCAGCATACCCACAGCCATAATGAGTGAAAAAAGCACCACGGTATTTAAGGTGTAACCAAACAATGAAATAATCAAAATACCTGTCAAAAAAGAACCCGGAATAGACACACCCACTAAGAGTGCGGTACGCAAACCTAAAATAGCTAAAATGACAATCGCTACTAAAATTACCGCACTCGATACGTTATTTTGTAAGTCGTTTAGCATCATGTTGACTTCGACGGTTTGATCGCCGGTGTAACTCACATTAATGCTGGCAGGCCAAATGGTTGATTGCTGTGCTGCTGTGACTAGCGTTTTCACATTAGCGACTGTTTCTAACATGTTTTCACCGGGCCGTTTTTTGACTTCCAACGAAACTGATGGTTCGCCATTTAAACGTGCAAAACTAGTCGGGTCTTTATAAGAACGCCTAACTTGTGCCACGTCCTGAAAGGTAATAAGACTGTCGCCTTGTACCTTAACAGGTAGCTCCAAAAGGTCTTTAACTGACTCAAAAACAGAGGGAACTTTAATGGCAAAACTGCCCTTACCATTATCCATAGTGCCGGCAGGAACCAATCTATTGTTGCGAGTTAATAAACTAAGAATGTCAGTTTGATCGAGTCCATAAGATTCCATCAACAAGGGATCAACCACAATTTCAACGATGTCTTCACGATCGCCGCCGATTTCGACTTCTAGCACTTCGCTTATGCCTTCAAGTCGGTTTTTTAGCTCTCGTGCCACTGTTACCAGAGCTCTTTCTGAAACAGGCCCTGATAACACCACAGTCACTGCAGCTTGCTGTCCTGCCATAGTGACTTCATTAATAGTTGGTTCTTCTGTTTCTGACGGTAACTTTGCTCTGGCTATTGTGACTTTATCCCGCACATCAGCTAGGGCCGCATCAGAATCAAGACCAGCGACAAACTCTAGTGTGATACTAGCAAAGCCCTCACCAGCGGTCGCTTTCATCTCTTTTACGCCGTCAATAGAACGTAACTCTCGCTCCATGGGTTTGACCAACATACGTTCAGCATCTTCGGGGGAAATACCGTCGTGCACAATAGACACGTAAATCACTGGGATAGGCACGTCGGGGTTAGACTCTTTGGGGATATTAGAATACGTCGCCACGCCCGAAATCAACAACAATACGAATACCATAAGCACTGTGCGACTATGATTTAAGGCCCCAGAAATAAGGCTGTTCATTGTTTACCCTGTGAAGAAATACCATTTATGGAAAGATTACTTGTCGTGTTTTTGGATTCATCAACACGCACCACATCTACCTTGTCACCGTCTCGTACAAAGCCATGTCCAAGGGTAATAATATCTGCTTGTTTGCCCATGCCAGATAACCACACGCCTTGACTATCACTCTTAACAATATCGATTGGAACAAATCTCACATGATTATCTACCACAGTTTTCACACCTAAATTGCCCTGTTCATCTAGTGCCATCACTGCAGGTGAAATACGCATAGCCCAAGTGGTTTCTAAGGGTAAAGCTAACTCAGTACTCATACCTGCCATGTGAGCGTAATCTGGATTAGGGACCTCAACCTCTATTTTAAAGGTATTGGTGCCAAGTTCTGAAATACTCGAGATATAACGGATTTTGCCTTGTAACATATCACCGGACACCATGCGCCCACTTGCGTGCTGTTGCATTTTTAATGCTTGAACATTTATTTCTGTTACATTCGCGGCGATCACCAAAGGATCTAAATCAACTAAGATGGCGATATTGTCGCCTTCTTTAAGAAAGTCACCCACTTCAACAAACCGTTGGTTTATGATGCCGTCAAAAGGTGCGATAATTTGTGACTTAAAAATGGCTAACTCGAATGAAACAGTATCAGCCTGAGCCATCTCTAAATTAGCGGTAGCTTGCGCTAAGGCAGTTTTCGATTGATAACCTTGCTCTTTTAGAGCTTGTGCGCCTTGAAGTTCTATCTCACGTTGCTTTAATGTCGCCTTTGCAGATTGCAAGCGGCTCACAAAATCACTTTTTTCAAGGCTTATAATTTTTTGCCCTCGGCTAACTCGCTCACCTTCCTGCACATGCACTTCTTTGACTAAACCTTTCACTTCAGAACGTAACGTGGCTATTCGGTCTGGTTCCGTCCTGCCATACAAGTTTATTTCACGGGTAACCTCATCGGCAGAAACATTTTCTACCGTTACTTTTACTAAAGGTATTTTGATATTTTTGCGTTTGACTGAATCATCTTCGTTCTGGGTTTTCAACATGCCCGAGGCAACCCAAGAACACAGGGCAATAAATATGATCAAGGCAATCCATGCTGGTTGCTGCCTTAATTTGTTAATGGTGAACGACATGACTTGTCCGTGAAAATTTAATTGCACATAATTTACCTTTTTTTTGCGGCAATATCATGGCGAAAGTCATCAATTACATAGGGAAATTGTTACTAGATGCTTAAAACGTGCAAACCTAACCTTAGGTATTTTAGTGATGCCATCAAAAATAAATGTCGAGTAATGCTTCGATGTTTTTAACAAAAATTAGTATCGCCAGATGGATCTTCTCTACCTTGCAAAACTGCTTAAATATCATAAAAGCCCTCATTGAGACAAAGGACACCCAGTTCGACATCTAGCTTTTTGCATAAATTTGTGATTTTGAATCAGGTGTTTTTTGCTCAGTTCTTGAAATTAATTTTTAGCACTTTTAGTGGCATACATTAAGTGGCATTTATTCACATTTCAAAAAAATAGGTTAATTAGTATGCGATTTCTAATTTAATTGAGTAATGTCTCATACATCAAAACAACACACCTTTTTAAACAATCTACGGAGTAGATATTATGAACAACATCGAAATGATAAAAGATAAAGCCTCACAAGTTGAAGTCATGACCCGTAAAGTTTTTTTAGCTGGCGTTGGCGCTTACGGTAAAAGTTTTGAAAATACCAAAAACCGTTTTGAATCTTTAACAACTGAATCAAACACGATGTTTACTGACCTAGTCGCTAGAGGCGAAAAACTAGAGACTGAAGGTAAAAGTAAGCTAGCTGAAGTTCAAACTAAAATATCTGCTAAAGCTGACCTAGAGAAACGTGTCGAAACACTTCGCTCTAAGCTGGGTTTGAAGAAAACTGATGCTGACCACAAAATCGAAGCCTTAAAAGCTAAAATCGATTTGTTGACTGCTGCCGTTGCTAAACTGACGCCTAAGCCAACAGTTAAAGTCAGTGCTACTAAATAATTATTACACCTTCTAAAGGGTAAAATAATAGAAAAAAAGGCGCCTATGAGCGCTTTTTTTTATGAAATAATATTCGCAAATCAAAGGTCCCAATCTCATTGAAGCTTTCACCATGTTGCTTTTTTATGAGACACAAAACTATCCGTTCCGCACTTTTTCTTCTCTAATTCATTGGTATAAAAATGAAGCGTCTAACAGCGTTAGCCTTTCTAGGAATAATATTTATTTGTGACCATAATGGGACGATGACAAGCGGCGCAACTTACTATCTCAAAAAGTGCATCTCAAAAAGTGTATCTCCTCTTTGATTAGCATAGTCGTCGCGTTTTTCGAATGCCACCATTTAGCTATAGGTTGCAGACTGGTCTTGTGTGCTACGTTGAATTAAAAACTGTGACCTGATGCTTAGCATTATCAGTAGCCGCTTTTATAAGACCCACCCCGCTAGTCTACTGACACCCGTGACAGATTACTGCATATGGATAGCGCGGTCACAAAGACTCATAAATAACCACTAAGTAGACCTACATGAATACCTTAAGAAGTTAAAAATACAACTTAATTGAATAATTCCAAGCTAGCATAAGGTCTTAATTTAACTTAATGAAATTTGGAAAATCAGATTATTATGGGTTTTTGTTATCTACTTTTAGCACACCTTTGCATAAAAATTTCCCCTTAATCCGACATTTTGATGCGATGTGAGTATATAGATGCATATGCTAATGCATCTGTATACTCAAAGTTAAAGCTAATATGTAGTACATTGTTTTGAGATGGCGACCTTACAACAACAAATATCAAAGTTAGGGCAGCAATATTGTCTGCACTCATGTAGTGTCACTATGGATAACAAATTTGTTATAACTAAATGAAAATCGGATTTAATTTCATTCAAATAAACAAATATAATTTCTTACGATGACACATTGGTAATTTAATTTTTACATGGTACCTATTTAACCTATGCACAATATAGCCATTTTGAGTCGTGACTCCGCGCTTTACCAAACACTCATACAACAGGCACACTTGCCACATCTACGACTAATATTGGTAGATAATAAAATTGCGGGAACCTTTGATTATTCGCAAGTACACATATTGTTCGGTGACCCCGATTTGACGGCTCAAATTATTAGCCAATGCACACAATTAAAATGGTTACAATCGACCTGGGCTGGCAACACTGCACTTTTTGCCTTGGATAAAACTGATTACCAACTTTGTGGAGTCAAAGGTGTGTTTCAGCAAGCCATGCAAGAATATGTATTTGCTTACCTTTTATACTTTTCACGTAATTTGACTGGATTCAACCAAGCGCAGAAAAACAAAAAATGGGCTGCTCCGACTTATCAATCATTGGCTGGTAAAACACTAGGAATAATGGGTGTAGGCGATATAGGACAGGCTGTTGCCAAAATGGCTAAACACTTTTCAATGAAGACACGAGGTTATACCAGAACAAGTAACGACTGCGAGTTTATCGATCAATATTACACTTGTCATGACGAACAAAGCTTTGCCACAAAACTAGATTACCTGGTGTGTCTATTACCTCAAAGTAGAGCCACTACTGGGCTAATCGACCACAATTTCTTGTCTTATTTGCCTGAACACTGTGTATTGATCAATGCGGGCAGAGGCACAACAATAATTGATTCTGATTTAATCGCTACACTAAAAAATAAAACACTGAAAGCGGCGGTTTTAGATGTATTTGAGCAAGAACCGTTACCTGAACATCATCCATTTTGGGAATTAGATAATCTTTACGTTACTCAACACACTGCGGCAGAATCATTGCCTGAAGATATTTTCCCCCTATTTAGTGACAATTATTACAGGTTTATCAAAGGGGAGAGACTTCGTAACGTTTTAGATTTTGCCAAGGGATATTGACAGAGCTACTTTGAAGGCAAAAATGACTATGACGGCGGATTTAATATGCGGATAGTGTTAGTGAAAATCTTTATGAAATGTAACACACCAAAGATTAACTCAATACGACCTACAATAACGTTATAGTGAAAAAAACCTAGTGCGGAGTTCATATAAACGCAACCAAGAAAACGCCTCTATTTTCTCAAGGTGGCTTTGTGAGCTCATCAACTTGCCGCGTTCTGAAGTTCATACAATTTACTATTTCATCAGATATTACCTAATATAAACTCAATGATGCCGTCTTAAGAAGGTTAGGCAAGGTTGATAAGGTGCATGTGTAAAACTAAAAATGCGGACAAAACTTTGCTGTGTTTATGCCACGTGACTGGACTAGTTTCAACTCAACTAATCCAACAATGTAGCAGAAAAATCGCTCATTTCAGATGGCAACATTGGATTAGCTAGAGTGTGTATCTTTCTAATGCGTAAATTGAGTCGCTGAGTAACATCAGCATGATAATGATTAAACAGCATTTCGTGTTCGCCATTAGCCATTATCAATTTGAGCCCAATTTCAATTCGTTCTGCTAAAACAGATTTGTTGGGATTGACATAAAATACTAATGGAAATGGGTAATAAAGCATTAGTGATGGTTCAATGCTTATGCCACCTAAAGACTCAACCTGCTGCTGAAAAATTTGCTCAACTTCGTTCACACCCAAGGCTACATAATCAAAAGTAGCGTTTTTTAATAACAAAAATAAGTTATCTAAGGTTCCCCGTTCAATAACTTTATATTGGTTATGCCTAAAGAGCGCAGCATCTGCCCACGTTTCAGGTATGCCGATAGATAACGCTTGAAGCTGCTGTGGCGTGTTAATCTGAGCAAACTTTTTTAGGGACTCGTCTCTGACCAAAAGTAATCGGTAACCCAATAGCCCTTTAGTAAGTGGTTGAGGAATGACCAGTTTTTGTTGGTCTTTAAATTTTACATTTCCAGCTACGGTTACCAAAATGTCTGCACCGTTTACAAATACATGGGCTTCATCTTCGGCATTAGAGTAATCAGTGTTATCAACTCGTATCTGCATTGAACCATATTGATGATCTGTCGCTTTTAAACATGCTTGAAGCAAAGCTGTTTCGTAATTCTGCCTTGCTGAAGACTTATTACCATTCCAAAAAACTATATTTTGCATCCGCTTAATCCTAATAATGGCCCTATTGGCCGATTTATACCTTGTTTATGTACGCAAAGCTTAAGACGAAGAATACAATTTTGTTGTTTGTAGATACAATATGAAACTAGTGTTTTTATGATCTCACGTTTACTCCACTCATTATAGTTAACTCTAAGCAGCTTACTCATGCCTTTTACAAATTCAATTCAAACCCCGTCAGTAGTTAAAGTAGTCAAACAGAACAATCAATATTCTCTTACCATCAATGGCCAACCTTATGAAGTAAGAGGAGTCGGCTTGGGCTATACAAACGATGAAGATATCGTGGCCTTAAAAGAGGCGGGAGGTAATACTTTTAGAACTTGGGAGTTAACTCATATCGAGCAAGAATTAGCCATGGCAAAAAAGCTGGGGCTGATGATTGCAGTAGGAATACCAACAGGTAAAGAATTATTAGGTTTTGATTACAACGACAAAGAAGCAGTAGCCGAGCAGTTTAAACGTGTTACCAATGTCATCGAAAAGTATAAACATCATCCTAACGTACTACTTTGGGTAATTAACAATGAACCTAATTTATTATTTGACGAAAAAGAAAAGTTAAAAGAGGTCAACCCCAAGGTGTATGCCGCTATGGGTGACATCATCGACTACATTCATAAGAGTGACCCCAACCATCCTGCCACTTTTAGTCTTGCAGGAGCTAACCCTAAAGATATTGCGCAGGTTCTAAAATATGCACCCAATATCGATATTTTATCTGTGCAAAGTTATGGAGGGTTAGTCACATTACCTGACAGCATTACCCAAAGTAATGTAGACAAACCTTACATGGTGACCGAATTTGGACCTTTAGGGCATTGGGAATTGCCCACTACCGAGTGGGGTCGGGAAATTGAAGAACCCAGTGCAGTCAAAGCTTCAGGCATGGCAAAACGCATGCAAGAAATTATTCTTGATGATAAAACAGGCAAAATCATTGGTTCATTTGCATTTTTCTGGGGTCAGAAACAAGAACGTACACCGACTTGGTACGGTATGTTTAATGAGTCTGGTGAGCAAACAGCAAATATTGATGAACTCACCCGGATATGGACAGGGCAATATCCGATTAATCGTGCTCCTCTATCAGAAGCTATCTCTATCAACAATACACAAGCAATTGAAAATATTCGATTAAAGTCTGGTCAAACTGCTACGGTCAAAGTTCAAGTCACTGACCTCGAAGGCGATCTATTGACTCATGAATGGGTCTTGATGAGAGAGGTGGAGACACGCAGTCAAGGGGGTCACTTTGAAGCAAAACCAGCAGTATTGGGATTGAAAGTAATCAAATCTGACTTTCGACCCGAATATGTTGAAATGACGTTTAATGCACCAAGAGAAGTGGGTGAATATCGCTTATTCAATTACGCTCATGGTGGAAATAACAAAGTAGGTAATGCAAATATTCCATTTATGGTTGAGAATTAGAATAAACGATAAACTAAAACAACCTCTTGCTTTAGTTTTTTCTTTCACGCTATACATATTTGGATCATTTATGTCAGACACCCTAGACAACATTGCACAATTTACACCAGAACAACGTCTCAACTATTTAGTAAAAGAGTGCATCTTAAATAAACAAGTATGGATATTAACCGACCAAGACGGCTGCGTGATGCTCAACACCGAAGATGAAGATTGCACACCTGTTTGGCCAAGTGAAACATTTGCCCAAGCTTGGGCAACAGGTGATTGGTCTGCATGCGAAGCCAAAGCAATTGATTTAAAAACGTGGCATGACCGCTGGACAAGAGGGTTAGAGGACGACGACGTAGCAGTGGCTGTTTTCCCTAGCGAAAATGAAGAAGGACTAGTGATTTCAGCTCAAGAATTTGATTTTGAATTAAAGACTAAAGCTAAAAAATAAGTCGCTATTTACCAAATGATCACCAGTAAGTTGCCCTCCTATAAGTCTAGAAGTGGCAACTTAATCGGTGCTTTTAGAGATTGTTCATAAAGTATGCTGATCTCATTGTACTCAAATGTAGCGAAGTGCCTTCGCCCTCAACGATCCCATGACGCCTATTTGGGTAAGCCATCAGGCTAAATTGCTTATTGTGTTTAATTAGTTCGTTGATTAATCGCTCACTGCCCTGATAGTGCACATTATCATCACCTGTGCCATGAACTAGCAATAACTTACCTTCTAGTTTAGCTGCATGAGTAATGGCTGAAAATTCCACATAGTTGTCAGCATTATCTTCTAATAGGCCTGAATAACGTTCCTGATAAATGGAATCGTATAGACGTTTATCTGGCACAGGTGCTTGAGATACCCCTACTTTGAACAACTTGGGGTAACGAAACATTAAGCTAAGTGTTAAAGAACCTCCACCGGAATGGCCCCAAACACCTACTCGGTTACAATCTATATATTCCCAACGCGCGCACATTGCGTTGATTGCATCTGACTGATCTTGTGTTTCTAAACTACCATCGCTTGCGTAAATAGAACGCCGCCAGTCATGCCCTCTAGGGGCCGCAGTCCCACGATTATCGACGGAGGAAACAATAAAACCACGTTGCGACATCATTATATGCCACATACTCCGGTTACCCTGCCAAACATCGCGCACAGTTTGCCCTGCTGGCTCTCCGTAAACATAATGTATCAATGGATATTTTTTACTCTTGTCTAGTGTTGCAGGACGCAACATGTAACCATCTAAACGCAATTCATCTTGGGCTTTTACGCTGTAAAACTCTAGTTCACCAATGTTTAATTCAGTCAGTTTTGTAGCTAGAACAGCGTTGTCTTCGAGCACGTCATGTATCTTGTGATCTGGTAGCGAAATCAGACTATAGACTGGCGCTGTCAAGAAAGACGAGTAGGTGTGTATCGCCCAGGTCGAATCAGAAGATATTTGATAACCATTAGTACCGTTAAATTTGCTTGGGGTAACTTGCTCCATGTCACCGCTACCGTCTAAGCGTGAACGCTGCAGGTAGCGTTGGGACACATTTTCTGGTGAGGCAATAAAATACAGCCAGCCATTTTTTTCATCAACAGAAACGAGTTGAGTGACATCGAACTTACCTGGTGTAAGATTTTTGTAAGTCCTGCCGTCTCTTGACACCCGGAAGACATGCTTCCAACCGTCTCTTTCACTTTGCCAAATAAAGTCGTTGGAGTTTTCAAGCCATTTAGGCTCGATCATCAATTCAATAAAAGTGTCTTCTTTTTCTGATAAAAGTACCTGTATTTTCCCAGTACGTGCATCTGCATAAAATAAAGTATTGGTATCTTGCTTACGATTAAACTGCTGAACTAATAATTGATCACTGCTGTTAGCCCAGTCCATGCGTGGCACATACATATCTTTAGCGTCACCAGGCAGTGTTATCCACTGGGTGTTGCTGTTTCCAAGGGTGACAACACCAATGCGTGCTGCGGCATTTTCTTCACCTACTTTCGGATAAGGGATTGCCGTTATTACAGGATATAGGGTGTCAGTATTATTAATAATCAAAAAGTCTTTGGCAGCACGAGTATCTAGTTGCCAATAAGCAATACGTTGACTATCAGGGCTCCAACGAAATCCGTCACGGATAGAAAACTCTTCTTCATAAGCCCAATCAAATAAACCATTAATAACAGAACTTGAGGCATCAGTGGTTAGAGCTCGCACTTCTCGGGAATCAAGATCTTGCACATAAATATTATTTTTCCATACATAGGCAAACTTCAAACCATCAGGTGAAAATTTGCCAAACATCATTTCTGCTGACGCAGATTTTACATCACCTAGCTGCCATAAATCATCAGTATCAAGGTCACGTATCCAATAGTCACCACGGTCTTTTTTACGCCAAACATATTTAGCATTTGTGTAAATCAATATCTTCGATTTATCGTTAGACCATTGATAATCATCTATGGCTAACGCTTTGTCAGAACCTGTAGGAATAAGTTGTTTCAGGGGCAGTAGAACTGTACGTTTTGATGTAGCAGGATCATATTGAATAATTTCCTCATATACCCTGATGTCGTCGCCGTATTGATCTTTTTCAAGCTTGGCATCTTCATAACCTGGCGCAGTTTCTAAGGCACTATAGCTAGCACCTTCATCTAACCAGCGGACTACACCTGGCTTTTTTGCATTATAAGCCCAGTCGCCATATATCATTTTATCAGTCAACTGAGTGTCCATTTTTGCTGCCTCTGTGGTGTTTAATTTATTGTTACCTACACACGCAGATAAAGTGAAAAATATGACGACAAGCGTTATAACCCACTTGTACCAAGTAGAACTATTCATATGTGTATCTCTATATATTTTTTATTTTGTCAATTAAATTAACCTTACTTCATATCCGCCTTACACAACATTGTAAATATGAATATATCAAAAATAGAAGCCAATTAGGAGATAGAAGCCAATTACAAGTTACAGGCAATATGAGTTAAAAAATGACAGATTAAAAAGTGTTTATCGAAACAAGAATAAAAAGTAATCCTCCACCGACTTCAGCAATCACGAGAAGTGAATGGATTGTTAGAATCTGTAGATAATAAAACCTGAAGAGGATCAATTTTTAGATGCCTTCACTACGTATAACAGCGTTTATTTTTTCAACCTAGTCGTCGCGTCTTTGACCTGCTTTTATTCGCCCTTGTGAGGCATTCGTCTTAGTGTGTAGTTAAAATCTTTAGCTTTTAGCTGCTATTGGTTGTTTATTTTTGCTCGAAAGTCTCGAACTGATTAGGTAAAAAATCGACTAACCTGCCAGACAATCCTACATAGGTTTTCAGGGTCTGAGGAAAAGACAAAAATATTTTTGGCAATATATTAAATAACTGATCGTTCCCCCTGTCATCAGCCTGCTTAATTGCTAACGGAATATCTGCAAAGGTAGTGAACATATACAGACAATGGCTTAGGTCTTTTTGAAGTTGCTGCACCTGCGTGCATTCAGTCACTTGCATTTTATTCCAAGCATGTTGCCAGACTGATTCGAGCTGACTGTGACCAAACAGCATACCTTGACACCACATTGCAACTGAACTTTGTTTTTGGCCATCCTGATTAAATGTGATCCCCATCGGCAGTTTTATCTTTTCTTCACTCATATTTTTTAACTGTACTTGCAATATTTTCATCAAAATATCTGTGAGATTATCAGCTTGTTCAGTGCTAGTCAGTCGATTACTGGTCTTAATCGACCAAGCTAACCACTTTTCAGGCATAGGTATTTCAGGTGCTGCTGCAACTGCGAAAACGATACCTTGAATATAGGCATAGGGATGTAATACGTTTAATAATTCTTCGGACTCACATAATGTGTGAAGTGATGCGTGAGCGGGTGATTCAAATTTTTGCATAACCTAAGATGACTAACCTTTGCCTTGTTGTAACTAAGAAATATCTATCTCTTTAAGATACTGTAGGTTAACAGCTGAGACGATTTTTTCAAAAAGTGATTGCACTGACGCGTAAATGTTATAGTATAACATTACCTTATCAGTTATTTTTTAGTGCCTTATGCCTTTTAATCTATCAAAAATCACCTTAATAATATTAGCCGTTATTGCTAGTCGTCCCGCTTTGTCTGAAGACAAACCCACTCAAAAAGATGAAAGTGATATTGAGAAACTGATTATCACGGCCTCTCCACTTGGTCGTTCTGTTTTACAGTCTTCCACACCGGTTTCTATTTTAAGCGGTGAAGAATTAGAAAAAAATCAAAGTGCTACATTAGGGGAAACCCTTAAATCAGTACCAGGAGTGAATAGTACTTACTTTGGACCTGTAGCAAGCAGTCCAATTATTCGTGGTTTAGATGGACCAAGAGTGAAAGTATTACAAAACGGAATGGATAGCTCCGATGCATCACGCGTGGGTCCTGACCATATTGCTACCACAGAAGCTTCTACGGCAACTCAAATAGAAGTACTACGTGGCCCATCAACTTTACTGTACGGCAGTGGGGCAATTGGTGGTGTAGTAAATGTGGTGGATAATCGCTTACCTAAAACGCGTCAAGAAGGACTAAATGGAAGAGTCAGCGCTTTACATGACACAGTGTCAAATGAACGCACGGTATCCACAGACATCAATGGCGGACAAGACAAATTCGCATGGCACTTAGATGCTTTTAGCCGAAAATCAGATGATTATGATATTCCTGATTTCACCCTTGAAGACGGTGACATAGTAGATACCTTAGAAAATTCAGATATAGATTCTCAAGGCTTTACTTTAGGCGCAGGTTGGATTGGTGATGATGTTACCTTATCACTAGCTTACGGCAGATTAGAAACAGATTATGGTATACCAGGCCATGCTCATGATGAGCATGAGGAAGAAGGCCATGACGACGAAGAAGGACATGACGAAGAAGGACATGACGAAGAGATGGAAGAAGAGGAAGCCGTCTTTGCACGTATGAAACAAGATCGCTTTCAATCGGTTGTCGATTGGAAAAATCTATCTGGTTGGTTCACAGAAGCACATTGGCATAACGCATATACGGAGTATCAACATAGTGAAATTGAAGGAGGCGAAGTAGGTACCACTTTTAAAAATGACTCTCTTGAATCGCGCTTATGGGCAAAACATGCCGCCGTAGGTGGTTGGCAAGGTGTAGTGGGTTTACATTACAAAAACTCTGACTTTTCTGCTGTTGGTGAAGAAGCTTTCACTCCCTCAACTGAAAGCATCAGTAACGCCTTATTTGTGCTCGAAGAAAAAACAATTGGCAACTTTTTATGGCAGTTAGGTGCTAGGCTCGAACATGTTTCTCACAAACCTGACAATGCTTTTTTCACTAATAGCGAGGTCAATGCTGATTTTGACGAGGTGAGTTATACAGCAAATAGCCTTTCAGCAGGCTTTGTATATCAAGTGGATGAAGACCAATCTTTCGCAGTTAATTATGCACACTCTGAACGCGCGCCTTCATCAGCTGAAATTTTTTCAAATGGTATTCATATAAGCACATCGACCTTCGAAGTAGGTGCAGGTTTTGATCTGGTAATAGATGACAGTGATCCTAATGATTTGGAATTTACTCTTTTACAGTCTAATCAGGAGACCAAGAAGGAAGTATCTAATAATTTGGATTTGACCTATCGGGTGCAAACTGAACATTTACATGCCAACTTTAGTGTTTTTTATAACCAAATTGATAACTACTTATTCCAGCAAAATACTGGATTAGAGTTTCATGAGAACGAAGAAGAACACGCAGGCGAAGAACTAGAAGCCGAAGGGCATGATGACGAAGAACATGAAGAGGAAGGTTTGCCTGTATATGTATTTAATCAGCAAGACGCCAAGCTTTATGGCTTTGAAGCAGAGGTTGATTGGCATCTAAATGATAACCTACGCGTTAGTGCCTTTACCGACTTTACTCGAGCAAAATTGACTAACAGTGATGTTGAAAATACTAATTTACCTAGAATACCCTCAATGCGTTTTGGAACAGAGTTTCATTGGGAACAGGGTAATTGGCATGCAGAACTCGGCGCTACATATTATTCAAAGCAGGATAAGATTGCTGACTTTGAGACACAAACCGATGGTTATACATTAGTTTCTGCCGCTTTTAATTATTACTTAAGCCTAGATGACACCGACATGAAGTTTTATCTGAAAGCTAATAACTTAACCAACGAATTAGCAAGAGTGCACAGCTCATTTCTAAAAGATGATGCACCCTTACCTGCTCGCTCGTTTGTACTAGGTGCTAAAGTTAGTTTTTAAGATTAAGGCATCCTGCTTTAATTAATTCAATGGCGCGCTCTAATTCAGAGCGCGGGCAACCGAAGTTGATACGCACGCAACTTTTGTCGCCAAAATCTGCACCAGGAGATGGACCAACACCTAAATCCTCAAAGTGTTTTTGAGGATTTTCAACTCCTAAGCCACTAGCATCAATCCAAGCTAAAAATGTTGCTTGAGGAGTCAGCAATTTCAGCCCGCTAATTTTAGCGATTTCGGCAACCAAAAAATCTCTATTACCTCGTAGATATTGTAAAAATGCCTGATGCCAATCATCACACTGCGTAAAAGCAGCTTGCGTGGCAGCTAAGCCTAAAACAGTTACCCATGGCACCATGCCTTTAGCTGCAACGTTAAACTTGTGTCTAACAACAGAATCTTCAATAATCGCAAAAGACGTACCTAAGCCTGCCACATTAAAGGTTTTACTTGCAGCCATAAGCGTGATGGCTTGTCCCTTAAAACCTGCTAATTTTCCTGCCGGAATATGTTTGGCATTTTCATCTAGAATAATGTCGCAATGAATTTCATCTGAACACAGCATCACATTGTTATTAATGCAAATATCAGCGATACGTTGTAATTCTTGTGAAGTGAGTACAGTCCCAACTGGGTTCATTGGATTACACATTATGAACAGCTTACACGCAGGATCGGTTGCTTGTTTTTCAAAGTCATCAAAGTCAATAATCAAACGACCGTCAACTTCTACTGTGCCTATGTCAACTTTAACTAAGTCATTTAGTTTTGGGGCAGCGATAAGTGGTGGATAATTAGGTGTTTGGATCAACACCTTATCACCAGGCTGACAAACTGCCTTACAGGCCACATTAAATGCAGGCACTACACCAGGTGTCCACACGATCCAGTCTGCTGAAATATTCCAATCATATTGGCGCGCTAACCAATCTACAACGGCTTGATTCGCTGTTACATGGTCATTGGGCAGGGTATACCCCATCAAACCATGCTCTGTTCGTTCTTTAAGAGCGTCTAAAATAGGTTCGGCACATCTAAATTCTGTATCTGCAATCCACATAGGCAAGATGTCGCGGCCTTTGTATCTTTCCCATTTGAGTGCATAACTGGATGTTCTGTCGATAATTTTGTCAAAATTCATAAATAGTATCGCTTAAATTAAAAGGCTAGAGAAAATGAGAAACGTCTTTATTCGCCATCTGCATCGAGGATAAGTCGCTCAACTTTATTGATCAGGTCATGAGTGTGCAAAGGTTTAACACTAAAGTCAGTTGCGCCTAAGCGCATAGCATCAACAACCAACTGTTTGGTTGCGCTGGCGGTTAACATCAAAAATGGACAATGTGATTTAGACTTTCGAAGTGCGGCGAGTATTTCTAAACCAGTGACTTCCGGCATTAACCAATCACATATCACTAATGAAATATTGTTCATACTGTCACTTTTCACATAATCTAAGGCTTGTTTGCTATCAGAAAAAACATAAATTTCACCTGATATTACCTCTTCAAGAATGAGCTGGACCATTTCAAGAATATTAATATCATCATCAATTACCACAATGTTACAGTTATACATTGATTCTCCCTCGGTCATATGACTTCAATTTTTAGAAATATCGGTAACTTATTAAAGAATACAATACTCAATAGAATACCGATGCAAAATTATTTCCGGTAGCCGTATTTTTCTTTTTAACAATCTGATGTTACTGATGCTTGTTCGACGCATGTTTTAATACTTGTCTATTGATTCTTGCGCTTTAGTTATTTACTTAAAGCATTCGTGACTAAGATGCCTGACATGGCAATTTACCTTCGTGGTAGGTATTTTCTGTTTGTTCATCAGTCGCATCGATATCTAACAACAATCATCATTTGGTTGAATACTATTTATACCCCACCCAATCATAGCGAAACGGCTCATTCCAACAGATAGTCTGTTGGTTGATGTTTAGATCATTAAGCAAAAATAGTGCTAGAAACACCCGGATTTTTTTTCAAATAATCAATAATCTAAATAAAAGCGACAAAAAAGGCCGGAAACCGGCCTTAGCATTTACAAATTAATAACTAAGAAATGATATCGAGTAATTCAACATCAAATACTAGTGTGCTGTGGGGGCCAATCGCGCCTCCTGCACCCTGTTCACCGTAGGCTAGCTCGGCTGGAACATGCAATTTCAACTTAGTACCTGTTTTCATAAACTGAAGTGCTTCAGTCCAACCTTTGATCACGCCACTTACTGGAAATTCAGCAGGCTGACCACGGTCATAAGAACTATCAAATACACTTCCATCTAATAAGGTGCCATGATAGTGCACACGTACAGTTGAATTCAAAGTTGGCACTTCGCCTTCGCCTTGACTAACGACTTCATATTGAAGGCCACTTTCAGTCACTGTAATTTCTTCACGTTCAGCATTTTGTGCTAAATACTCTTCGCCTTGAGTAATGACTTCTGCAAATTCGACTGATTTAGCTGCTTGCATGATTTCATGTATCTCATTGAATGCAGCACGCAAAGTATCGTTATCAACCTGAGCAGGTTGATTATTAAACGCATCGGCAAGACCTTCTTGCACTGCTGCGATATCTAAACCCTCGAAAGGGTTAGCGCGCAGCTGTTCGCCCATCTGTAGACCAATACCGTAACTTGCTTGTGTTTCTATGCTGGTAAATTTTTCTGACACTTTGGCTCCTGACATGCCGTTCACTTTCTTTTTCTAAAAAAGCTTTTGACACTATTGCTGTAAAAGCACGCAAGTATATAGATAAATCACTTCAATAAACACATTTAGGAATGATTAATAGCCCTATTTACTTAGACAAATAGTTTACATCTAAGTATCTTATATTCAGTATTTTATCAATTATGGAGACGTATATGTCACAGGTTTTGGATTCTCAGTTAATAGGAACAGTACGTAATTTAGGGACTGTATTAGGTGACACCATACGTGATCAGCTAGGTGAGCAGTGGTTAGAGAGAATTGAAGCTGTTAGGAAGGACGGTCGAAAAGCCCATCAAGGTGATGAAGAATGTGCCAAACGTGTTAAGCAACTATTTACTGAATTGAAAAATGATGAGCTACTTACAGTAGGTAGAGCTTTTTCCCAATTTTTAAATTTAGCCAATATTGCCGAGCAAGAATTCAATAGTAATAATGATCAAGTTGACCCTATCGACACTTTGTTTAGTCATTTAGATCAAGCAGGTATCAAGGCTGATACGTTTGAAAAAGCCTTGGAACACTTAAATATTGAATTGGTATTGACTGCTCACCCAACAGAAGTGACTCGTCGAACATTGATCCACAAACACAGCGAGCTTGCCGAATGTCTTAGTAAAGTGCATGTATCAGACATTAATGAAGTAGAGCGAGACAAGGTTGAAACCCGCATTGCTGAACTAATTAGTCAAGCTTGGCACACCGAAGAAATACGAACTATTAGGCCGACTCCTGTTGACGAAGCGCGGTGGGGATTTTCAGTCATTGAGAACTCACTATGGGAAGCCGTACCCGACTTTATTCGTGAATTAGATAAACGTTTTGTCGACAAATTTGGTTTAGCCATTCCCTTAGATGTATCACCTGTAAAATTTGGTTCATGGATGGGTGGCGATAGAGATGGTAATCCTTTCGTTACGTCAAAAGTGACGGAACAAGTCTTACTTTTAGCACGCAAACGTGCTGCCAAGCTTTTTGCCAAAGACATTGATATTTTGCAAACAGAGTTATCAATGAGCGATTGCGATGAAACTCTCAGGGCTCAGGTAGGCGATGAACTAGAACCTTATCGTGCAGTTTTAAGACCGCTTTTAGACAAATTAATCAAAACACAAGTAGGCATAATCGACAAGCTAAAAGGTTTACCTGTCGATATGACTGACTGGGTTGACAACAAAGAACAATTACTGGCTCCTTTAATGGCTTGTTATCACTCATTACAGACATGTGGTATGTCTGTAATAGCTCAAGGGCATCTACAAAACACTATCCGCAGGGTTCATTGTTTTGGCGTACATTTACTGAAATTGGACGTTCGCCAAGACTCAGAAAGGCACGCAAATGTATTTTCTGAACTGACACGTCACTTAGGCTTAGGTGATTACGGACAGTGGAGTGAAGATGATAAACAGGCTTTTTTACTAAGAGAGTTAGGTTCAAAACGACCATTATTCCCGCCAGCATGGCAACCTAGTGAAGATGTACAGGAAGTGCTAGACACCTGTAAAGTCATTGCCCAAAACGGTAAAGACGGCTTTGGTATTTATATCATCTCTATGGCTAGTTTGCCTTCAGACGTTTTGAGTGTAAATTTATTACTCAAAGAACTAGGCGTAACATGGCCGATGCCTGTGGCCCCTTTGTTTGAGACATTAGACGACTTAAATGCTGCTGCTAGTGTGACCAAAAAACTATTTTCTATTGGTTGGTATCGAGGATATATTCAGGGCCATCAATATGTGATGATTGGCTACTCAGACTCGGCTAAAGATGCTGGTGCAATGGCTGCTGGTTGGGCCCAGTATGAGTCACAAGAAGCCCTAGTCGCCCTAGCCGCAGAAAACGATATCGGGCTTACACTATTTCATGGACGAGGCGGTACTATTGGGCGTGGTGGTTTACCCGCACACGCAGCGATACTTTCACAACCACCAGGCTCATTAACTGGCGGTTTTAGAGTCACCGAACAAGGAGAAACCATTCGTTATAAATTCGGTATGCCTATTTTAGCGCAGCGCAGCTTAGCTATGTACGCTAGTGCGATATTAGAAGCACTAATTTTACCACCGCCAGCTCCCAAAAAAGAATGGCGCGAAGCGATGATAAAAATGGCTGCAGATGGACGCGATAATTACCGTCAAATTGTTAGACATGATGAGAACTTTGTACCTTACTTTCGTGTGGCCACACCAGAACAAGAATTAGGTAAATTGCCACTTGGCAGTCGTCCTGCTAAACGTAAACCCACAGGCGGCATTGAGAGTTTACGTGCTATCCCTTGGATATTTGCGTGGGCTCAAACTCGCATGGTATTGCCCTCTTGGCTAGGAGTGATGAAGGCTGTACAAAGTTCTTTAGATGCTGGTAAAAAAGATACTATTCAAGACATGTTAACTAACTGGCCATTTTTTTATTCGCGCCTGTCCATGTTAGACATGGTTTTTGCTAAGGCCGACCCAAAAATCAGTCAAGAATACGATCAAAGTCTAGTACCTGAGGAACTCAGACATTTTGGCGATGCATTACGAACCGAGTTACAACAAAGTATTGAGTTATTACTTAAATTGCTTGACCAAAAAACCGTAATGGAAAGCGACCCGAAAGGTTCAATATCCATGAATATTCGTGCCAGTTACCTTCAACCCTTGCACTATCTACAAATCGAACTCCTTAAAAGGATAAGACTATTAGATGATAAAGAACACGACGCAACTTTAGAACGCGCCATGATGGTGACAATAGCAGGAATAGCAGTAGGTATGAGGAACACAGGTTAATATCTATTGGACTGGTTACATCAGATTTAAGATGGGACTTTTTGGAATAAAACTTTAGCTGACTAAACAACTCGACATGGAAGTCGACTTTAAATGAAGCACATAAATTTTGTGTGCTCCAACATGCTGATTCATCTCTTATGCCAACATAACATGATTGGCCATAACCATTTAAATGCCAATGTTAACGTAACATCAGATATGACACTCCACAGCCCTATGATTTTGCACGATATGAATACAGTTAGATTAACGATTTCATATACCTTACGAATTTTTCAATTTTAATGTCCTTGTTTTGGCACAAAGGTAAAAAATTGCAATTTGCACTAATAGTGCAAAAAATATCCAGTATGTATTAGGGTGAAAACCTGCAAAAATGAAGCAACATAGGGCAATACCACCATTGATTGACGCATAAGGTAACTGAGTCCTAAAGTGTTCAAACTGATGACACCCTGAACCAGTAGAGGATAGTATTGTAGTTTCTGAAATGGGTGAACAGTGATCACCAAACAGCCCTCCAGATAGGACGGCACCAATACTGACAACTAGAGAAGCTTCTACGGCGAAGGCTGTAGGGATCATTAAAGGAAACATAATGGCAAAAGTACCCCACGACGAGCCTGTGCTAAAAGAAATAATACCAGACAACATAAATGCCACAGCTGGCAATAACCAATAGGGAAGGCCTTCTTGGGCTCGCTCAGCAATATAAGTCGCTGTTCCTAGTTCATTACCTAGTCCACTGAATGTCCAAGCTAAAATAAGCACTATTGCTACCTGCATCATGTTGCCCATGCCTTGGACATATATGCTAATTCCTTCAGTTACTGTTCTAACCCCGTAGTATGCCATCATTAACATTAAAGTGACTGCGGCAAAGAAATAAGCACTGGTTAAGGCCGCACGGAAAGTCGATCCTGCAACTTCTTCAAAGGGGAAACCCAACGGAAGTAGAGTTGCACACAATACAGTAGCCATGATCAGCAAAGGAATAAACACAAATGAAGACCGAGCTTTGCTATGGGTAAAAGCCTGCTCATTGTTAGTATTACTTTCAATTATGGTTTGCTCTATAGCAAGGTTTGCAGCTTTTTCTGCCTTGGCCATGGGACCAAAATCCAGACCCGCATAAATAAGCACTGGCACAATGAAGATGGCCAGAATTGCATAAAATTGAAAGGGTATGGCGTGAATAAAACTATGCCAAGCTGATATATTTTGCTCTAATCCATCAAACTCTTTTTGTATTAGGCTGATGATATAAATACCCCAACCGATAAAGGGTAATAAAATAGCAACGGGTGAAGCAGTCGAGTCCACAATAAACGCCAGTTTTTGTCGTGAAATCTTAAGCTTGTCAAATAAGGGGCGAAATACAGGACCAACAATAAGAGGTGTGCCCAAGTCAGAGTAAAAAACAAAAATACCCCCACACCACGCGGCTAATTGTGCATGTCCTCTGCTACTTATATGGCGCACTATAGTTAGCGCAAAAGCTGGACCACCTCCAGATTTTTCCATCAGAGCCACAAACCCCCCAATAAAAACTAACAGCACAATGACTCCTGCATTATAACTGTCACTTAAGGTGTCCACTAAATGTTCTTTAACCAGTGTTGTCATGACATCCAAGGGATTGAACCCTACCAGCATGACCACGGCGCTGACTACACCTGCAAACAACCCAATCACCACATTGCGAGAACTGATTGACAGGCATAAGGTAATAAATATGGGAATTATAGATGTGATATCAGGATTGGACATGATGGTTTGTCTCTTTGGATATTTAAGTACTAAGCAATAATCATATATTGAACATCACCTATAAATTATCATTACAAAATATGGAAATTACAGAACAGCTTTTTATAGTTCATAGTTCATAGTTCAAATTATCAGAGCAGCCCACACACCCCGCAGCTACCTCGTATTTACTGGTGAAGATCTGGAACTAGTAGGTAAAACTTAAACTAGTTTGGTTTGT
>OOGD01000010.1_pt1 | contig 50780 bp, 46 predicted proteins | sample 1670381 | NCBI WGS metagenome assembly OOGD01 (sample SAMEA98146918, study PRJEB22522) | marine metagenome | biome: marine biome; feature: marine water body; material: sea ice | place: Arctic Ocean | collected 14-Sep-2015 | depth 1.3 m | reverse complement strand
ATCTTACAAAGTCGAATGCAACGATTAACAGAATAATCTGAGAGAGTTTTATGATTAATTTACCTGCAACCCCAAAGCAACCCCTCAGTTTAATTTACCTAGATGCTAATGCCACTACTCAAGTATTGCCTCAAGCTGCAGCGGCAGCTTTATCAACCATGGAGACACTCTTTGGTAATCCCAGTAGTGGTCATGTAACAGGATTGCAGGCAAAACAGATAATAGATGAAACACGGCAGCAGGCACAAACTATTATTGGTGCTGGTAACGGTAAGGTAATATTTACAAGTGGTGCTACAGAAGGAATTCAAACTGCGATCTTATCGGCGTTACAACATGCTAAAACAACTCTTGATAGCAGTAAAAAATATTGCCTCTTGTACGGTGCCACGGAACATAAGGCAGTACCTGAGTCACTTAAACACTGGAACAAAATTCTTGAAATAAATGCTGAAATAAAAGCTATTCCAGTGAATGAACTGGGTCAGCTTGATATTAATTTTATAGCAAAAGAGGTACCCGATGCCTTGATGATTTGTACCATGGCAGTTAATAACGAAACCGGGGTTTATCAGGACATCAATTTACTGGACCAAACCATACGTGCCAATAATAAAAATACCGCTTGGATGGTAGATTGTGTTCAAGCATTAGGCAAAACAGATTTAAACTTGGCAAAAACCAGCATCGATTACGCACCGTTTAGTGGACATAAATTATATGCTCCTAAAGGTGTTGGATTTATGTATATTAAAGAAACATCTCCATTTACCCCTTTCATTGCAGGTGGTGGCCAAGAAAGTGGTTTACGCTCAGGTACTGAAAATCTGCCTGGTTTAGCCGCATTAAATGTTATATTTAGCATGCTCAACAAAGCAACTAAAAATACTTTTACTGCTTTAAAAACGCTCCATTTATTTCGTCAACAAATTGCTACAGCTTTAACTCAAGCCTTCCCAGAAATTGTGTTTAATCATAGTTTTGAAAATTCAGTACCAACAACTATTAACTTCACCATTCCCGGGTTTAGCTCTAAAGAAATAATGGATTTATTTGACGCCGCAAATATACGTGTCAGCTCTGGCGCTGCTTGTAGTTCAAAGGTAACGGGCAGTTTTGTATTAGACGCCATGGGACTGCCAAACTGGCAAAGTGAATCGGCAATTAGAATGTCCTTTGGGCCAGCGATGACACAACCACAAATTGACGAAGCGTGCACAAGAATAGTGTTTGCCGCGCAAGCATTAAAACAAAGCTGCTTAACAGTAAACACCAGTATCACTGCTGACAAAACAGAACTAGAAGGTTTATTACAATTTAAGGTAGGTGGAAGCTGTAGTTGGTTATATGTCGATAAAAGAACAAAATCTGCCATATTTATTGACCCCTTACCCGAGTTAACTGGGCGTCTGCAAACATTACTGACCTGTCAGGGGCTTAATTTAGTTGCTGTAATCGACACTCACGGCCATGGCGATCATCTGTCTTGTCGAGCCCAACTTACTGATGATTTAGCTCAACAACAAACAGACATGCTTGGATGGCCAGTTCACTCAAAGACAACAGTCATTCATGGCCAACACTACCCCTACATTTTATTGGGTGATAAATGGTTAGTTAAAGTCAACACACCTGGCCATACCACTGACAGTACTAGCTTGTTACTTTGTGATCCTATCAAAGACTCAACAGACGAATTAGTCGTTCACTATACGTTTTGTGGTGATTTAATCTTAATGGACAGTCTTGGTAGAACAAATTTTTCATGCAGTAGTGCAGCGGCTATGTTTTCAAGTTTGCAGTTATTAAAAGCACTTGTAGGAACTGAAAGCCTCATTTGCCCCAGCCATGATTATAATAATGAGTTTACCACTAGCATTAGCGCAGAGATATCACGTAACTCGTTACTTGCACACGTTATGAATAACGAGATAAACATCGAAGATTTCTCGGTTCAAAAAACATTAATGGACACAGATATTGTCGACCAATCAGGTCGTAAAATCATGTGTGGCGATTTAATAGGTGATTGCAAAAAAGCATCAGTGCGTGAGTATAATAGTCACAGTTTAGCCGAGGCTCTGAAACAACCCAACAATATTAAATTCATTGACCTTCGTGAGTCTTACGAATACACACTACAGCACGATAAAAACTTTGAAAATAATGTACCTTTAACTCAATTGGTAGAATTTATGCACCAGCATAAACATAATAAACAACAACAGTTAATTTTAGTTTGTCGAAGTGGTGGCCGTTCTCAATTAGCGGCGCAGACACTATTACGTTTAGGTTTTGAAAATGTTGGACACTTAAAAGGTGGGTACGCGTTGCACCAATACTAGGGTGTGTTGTTTTGTGATGAAACAGTATCTGCTTGTGATATTTGTAGTTCTAAAACCAATAGCGCTAAATCAAAAAACCAACATTTTTGTTGATGTTAGAACTATCCTTGAGAGTCTATAGAATGTTATTTGTGTTAATTAGTGCCAGCTTTGTTGGTTTAAGTTTAGGTGTTTTAGGGTCAGGCGGAGCAATTTTAACAGTACCCTTGTTGATGTATGGTTTGGGATATACTGAAAAATTAGCTATCGCTAGTGCGCTAATTATTGTTGGCTCTATCAGTGCAACAACGGCGTTAATTGGCATAAAACAAAGAAAAGTCAATTGGACACTTGTCCTATACTTTGGCGGTCCAAGTATGGTCAGTGCCTATGTCGGAGCTTGGGCCAGCAGTTATGTTTCAGGGCAAGCACAAGTCATGGTATTGGCAGTTATTATGCTTGCAGCTGCATGGAAAATGTTTCGTTCTTTTCAGATGCAAATACCTCACAAAATAAACCGGTTGTTAATCATTATGCAGGGCATTGGAGTTGGTCTACTGACTGGCTTTGTTGGCGTTGGCGGTGGCTTTTTAATTGTACCTGCTTTAGTGTTGTTGGGCGGGATAACAATGAAACAGGCCGTTTTTACTAGCTTGGTGGTGATATCAATCAATTCAGGCTCGGCGTTTATTAAATATCAGTCTATTCTTCACGAAAATAACCAATTATTAGATTGGTCAACTATTGGCATAATATCCAGCATAGGTATTGTAGGCAGTTTTACAGGTCAATATTATTCTATGAAACTACCCCAGCAAAAAATCAAAAAAGTGTTTGCAGTATTTATAAGTGTAATGGCCATATTTATGTTCTGCCAACAAATACTATTTACCGCATGATAAATGGCTCAAGATAACTTTTGGGTCTATTATCAGTTGCGCTTATCCTGTCAGGAAATCGGCGAGAGGGATCAAAAATCTTGAATAAAACATTAATTCCAATCTGCAACAATAACAGCTAACCAAATATTTTTTCCCATAGACTTTTACGCTTATCTGGCACAGCCGATTTGCCAACACATCGATTAGGTACGGGAGGTAATGCGGCGGTAATAGCAGGCACACTGAAGGTGTTAGCACACCCAGCTTTACTTAAATTACCCGATGCATTATCAAAGTGAGCGATACTCAATCCATCAGGGAAACGCCTAACCAATGACCTAGGCTGTTGTTGTTGTTGATAAGCAATAAATAACTGCATGGCCCCACTTGCCCCACTTAAGTTAACAGGTTGGTTGTTATCTTTGCCTATCCAACTGGTCACAAGAATGTTTTTATCAAAACCACTAAACCAACTGTCACGATAATCATCGGTAGTTCCCGTTTTACCTGCCATATTAACATCAGGAAATTTTGTTCGAACAGCTTTAGCCGTCCCTTCTAACGTCACTTTGTGGAGTGCATAGTTCAGCAAATAAGTAGCTTGTTCATTAACTCGTTGTTGTGGGGCAATGTCAAATTTCCATAGCAAGTCATCATCAGCAGACATAATGGCCGTAATTGAATGCAGAGGTATGTAGCGACCGTTGTTAGCGATAGTCTGATACATCTGGTTTACTTGTAGCGGTGAAAAGTTTACCGCTCCTAATGTTAAAGCTGGGTATAAATCGAGTTCTTCTTTTACACCTAAGCGCTTGATAGTATTTGCTATGTTTCCTAAGCCCAAACTCATACCTAACGACACGGTTGGCACGTTAAGTGACCGGCTCAACGCTATCAACAGTGGTACTTGGCCTCGGAATTTTTTATCTGAGTTTTGTGGTTCCCACATTTTACCGTACGTGCTTTTAAGCTTTATGGGTTCGTCTGTTAAGTGTGTGGCTAAATTATAGCTTTTTGGCTGCTCCAGCGCAGTAAGATATATGGCTGGCTTGATCAGTGAACCGATAGAGCGTTTGGCATCCAGTGCCCTGTTGAAACCTGCATAAGCAACATTACGCCCACCAACAATCGAGCGAATTTCACCCGAATCAATATCTGTGACAACCATAGCTGCTTCAAACCCACTTTTACCCAAGCGTTTTTCTTGCACAACAACACCATCAGAAACAGCACGTTCGGCCTTCACTTGTGCGTTAGAGTCCAAGGTCGTAAACACTTTTACCCCTGACTGCCGAATATTTGGATTATCCAACACCAAACGTAATTCACGTCGCACTTGATCCATAAAAGCTGGGTGCTTGTCTTTTCTCAAGCTTGCACCAGTTGCTAAATTAATCGGTAGCTTTACCAAGTTTTGATATTCATTGGGTGACAAGTGGTTACTTTCAAACATCGAGCGTAAAACTATATTACGCCTTTGTGTCACCCGCTCTTCATATTTGCGAGGGTTATAATATGAAGGGCCTTTAATAATGCCTACCAAAGTAGCGATTTCATCAATACTTAGCTCGTTCAGTGGGCGGTCGTAATAAAAATAACTGGCTAATCCAAACCCATAAACGCCAGTATCCCCATTTTGTCCTAAAAACACTTCGTTAAGGTAAGCCTCGATAATCACATCTTTGCTGTACCTAAATTCTATAATCAACGCCATCATTGCTTCTTTAGCTTTTCGTACTAAAGATTTCTCACGTGTTAAAAAAAGGTTTTTAACCAACTGCTGAGTCAAGGTACTTCCGCCTTGAACGGTTCGTCCCGCAGAAATATTGGCTATTAAAGCTCTTAATATAGAAAGTGGTGCCACACCAATATGCTGATAAAAATCTTTATCTTCGACTGCTACTAACGCTTGGGTTAAAATAGGTGGAACATCGTTGATTTGAACCAACATACGATCTTCGCGACCGCTGCTGACCAGACGAGTAACTAACCATGGTTCAAGGTAAACATTATCGATACGTTGAAAACTATCAAGGTCTTGGATCAGACTAACACGCTCATTCTTAATGCTTATTTCAATATAACGTAAATCTTCTGCTCCATGAGAGAAATTGAATTTGCGACGCTGAATACGAATACTATTCGTCAATACTTGGTATTCGCCAGAGCTATCTGCCTGAATGACTTTTCGATAACCTAATAACTGTAATTCTTCTTCAATCTCATTAATGCTAATTTCTTGTTTTACATTCAAAAACATTGGACGTGCATATATCTGTGCCGGTACTTGCCATTTATTACCTGCAAATTTCTGGATGATTTGAGCATCCAGATAAATAAAATAGGCCGCGACAACTAAGATAAAGATAAACAATAACTTACCCCAGTGTCGCCAAAACCAGCGAAAAGGATTAAGCCGTTTCCATATTGAAACATAGGGCGAACGGTTCGGCTTGTTAGATGTTCTGGCTTTTTTGGTGGCAGGTTTAGGTTTAACGGGAATTTTACTCATGGTTTACTGCTCATTCTTTTTTTGGTGCGTGTTGTTGCTTGTGCATTAGCCGGATCGTCTGGCCAGAAATGGCGAGGATAGCGGCCTTTCATTTCTTTTTGTACCTCTTTATAACTTCCTTGCCAAAATCTTGGTAAGTCTTGGGTCGTTTGTATGGGCCGACCTGCAGGTGAGAGCAGCTCGACTGTGATTGGGACTTGTTGTTGTGCAACAGTTGGATGAAGCTGCAAGCCATATAGTTCAGTCATACGCACCGATAACACTACACTATTGCTTGATGTATAAGTCAACTGAGCACTTGTGCCGCTAGGTAAAACCAATCGTTTAGGAAATTGTTTATTTAATTTTTGTTGCTGTGCGTAGTCTAACTCGTTGAGCAGCTGTTGTAGAAAATGACACTGCGTGAGTTGCTGCCAAGTTAATACATGCCTCAGGTAGGGCATTAACCATCTATCCATAGAGTTGAGTAAACCAGACTCCGTGAAATCTGGAAATGCCTGAAACGATGGGGTCCCAATAAAACTTGCCGCCAATTGCACCCGATAAATAAGTTGCAGTACGTCTTCATCAAATGGTAGCCCAACTATGCCTTTACCCTGAATGACACGCTGCCAGATAGACAGAATATGCTGCTCAGAAGGTCGCTTAATTGGTTGTCTGTTAATCACAATTTCACCCAGAGTCTTATGCATTTCCGAGACTATTCTTTGGTTTTCGTGATCCCAGGCAACATATTCTTTTTTCTCAATCAGATGTTGAAAATGCTGCTCAAGTTGTAACAATGTTAAAGACTCTGCATAACGAATTTGCGCGTTGTCTTGTTGCCTATCGCTGGTTTGCATGTTTGCTATGGCTAACCAGTTATGTGTGGTCAAAGCGTCGTCTTGGTACAACACGGCTCCACTTCCATTCACCAGTTGATAACGTTCATTTTTTCTCTGTTTTGCCAGCCATTGTGGATAGGCATAACCCACTAAAACAGCGGTATCTTCGATTGGCCATGTTAAAAGGCGACACGCTAACTTCGAGTGCCATTGGCGGATCGTTTGCCAAACAACATGATTTTTTTGCTGCAAAACAAAATGTAATCTGGCTGATAAACTTGCCCCGTTAGTATTTCTGCCCATGGGGTCTTTGTTTTCGATTAGTGCCGCTAAAGCACACGCCATACTTAGGTGCTCCGAACTCATTTTAGCACTTTGCACTAACATGACTGCGATACTGGGATGGCAACCAAGCCCATGAGCTTTTCGCCCTAAAGCCGTCAACTTTTTGTTGGCATCTATCAGTCCAAGCTGTCTTAACAGACCAAAACCTTGGGAGAGTTGTGCATCACTGGGGTAGTCTTGTAACGCAAGCGCCGACACATCCGAGCCCCACATCATACTTTCTAAAATAAAACTGCTCATGTCGGTATGCATGATCTCAGGCGTGCTTTGTTTAGCTAGCCGACTGTGTTGTTCTTTACTCCATAACCGGTAACAAGTACCAGTCATCAAACGCCCCGCTCTGCCTGCACGCTGTGTGGCCGAAGCTTGCGATATTTTTTGGCTCTGCAAGTGAGTGATACCCCGATTTAGTTGAAAAATGGCATTTTTTTCAATACCACTATCGATAACGACTTCTATGCCCTCGATGGTTAAACTGGTTTCAGCAATATTGGTTGCTAAAACAATTTTTCGTTTTCCATCAGGGTGGGGTAATAAGGCTTGTTGTTGTTCATTTTTTGATAGTTCAGAAAACAACTTCAGAACATCGACCTCAACTGTACGTTTCTGGCTATAGTCCTGACTAGCGTATTGGCTAGAGAGCTGGCCGAAGTGTTGGTTTAAATACTGGGCCGCTTTATTAATATCGGCAGCACCTGGCAAAAAAACCAGAACGTCATGTTTATGTCTGGCAAAGACTTGGATAACAAGCCGACTAATCTTTTCAAACAAATGTAAACTTGAATTGTCAGCTTGATAAACAATATTTACGGGGTAACTCTTTCCTTGAGACTCTAATAATTTAGCTTCGGGCAACAACTCCCTCAGTGCAACAACGTCAAGAGTGGCTGACATCACCAATAAGCGTAAGTCGTCTCTCAGGGCTTGCTGCACTTCAATACATAACGCCAAAGAAAAGTCAGCATGTACACTGCGTTCATGAAATTCATCAAAAATCACTAAACCCACATCAAGCAATTCAGGCTGGTTCTGTAACATCCGCGTTAGAATGCCTTCTGTGACAATTTCTAAACGTGTATTATTTGTGACTTTAACTTCACCTCTAATTCGATAACCCACTGTTCGCCCTACAGGCTCGCCCAATTGGCTAGCCAAATACGCAGCAATATTTCTAACAGCAATACGCCTTGGCTGTAACAAGATGATCTTTTTATCTTTAAATACGTCTAATTTGAGCAAAGACAAGGGCAAACAGGTTGACTTTCCAGCGCCAGGAGGCGCTACAACGATAGCATCACCAACCATGAGTTGTTGATGCAATGCAGGCAAAATATGTTCAACAGGTAACAAATGACATCTCTTTGGTTTTAAATAAAAATTTGTGAAGAGTATATTTCTAAGATGATAACAAACATAAGGGGTGACAGTATGCGGGCATTTTTTGGTTTATCACCTGACGCCAAAACTAAGTTGACAATAGAGGTGTGGCGAAATAAAGCATTTCCTCACTTTGATGGACCAGTACCAGCAGCCAATTTTCATGTAACCTTAGCTTTTTTAGGTCGGCTCATACCTAAGCAGCTCGATGAATTGTGCAAGGCTGTCGACCAATTAACTGATATACACACATTTGATGTTTCACTTAACCAAGTAGGTTATTGGTCAAAACCTAAAGCCCTTTGGTTAGGTTGTAACGATATTCATAATGAGCATCTGAAACTTGTAAAAAGCCTATCTCAAATAGGTAACTCAATAGGTTTACAATTACCTAAACAAGATTATATCGCACACCTAACACTTGCCAGAAAATGCTCAGTCAGCCCACCAGCAGCTTTAATCGAACCTACATTGACTTGGCGTAACGCAGAATTTCATCTATTTGAATCCATGTCAGGTAAAAAAGGGGTGTCTTATCACATTCGACATTCTTGGCTATTAGCTAAAATGTTTGCCTTTCAATCAACCTGAACCTTATCCATGCATGCTATATGTTGAAGTTATATATTCAGGTTTTATATTAGGGTGGTTCTGATGTAACCTTTTTTGTTCTTTACCCCATCGGCTTTAGCGAGTCACAATAAGAAATAATCGGAATTAAGGTTTTATGAGTTATGCAACAAACATTTAGATTAGTCATCGATTGTCCAGATCAAGTAGGTCTAGTCGCAGCCGTTAGTCAATTTTTAGCCGACCAAGAAGCCACGATTGTCGAGGCGAGTCATCATACAGATCAGCAAACAAATCGCTTTTTTATGCGCCACGAGATTAAAGCTGAATCGCTCAATGTGAGTATTGAAAGTGTGAAGCAGGCTTTTAAGCCTATTGCTGAGAAATTTCAAATGAATTGGAAAATTGCTGATTCAAACAAAAAACAAAAAGTAGTGATGCTGGCCAGTCATGAATCCCATTGTTTAATGGATATCTTACATCGCTGGCACAGCGGGGAATTGTTGTGTGATATTCCATGTATTATTGCCAATCATCCACAATTAAAACAATTTGCAGATTGGCACGGGATCCCATTTCATTGGGTCGACTTTAAAAATAAATCAAAAGAAGAAGCTTTTGCGGAGGTAGAACACCTTATCCAAACCTATCAAGCTGATTTGACTGTGCTCGCAAGGTTTATGCAGATTATTCCCGGGCACCTTTGCGAAAAGTTAGCGGGTAAAGCGATCAATATTCATCACAGTTTTTTACCTTCCTTTGCCGGCGCTAAACCGTATCTACAAGCCTATAATCGAGGTGTTAAGTTAATTGGTGCCACTTGCCACTATGTGACTAGCGATTTAGATGAAGGGCCAATTATTGAACAAGAAGTGATGCGTATTAGTCATAGCGATACCTCTGAGGATATGGTGCGTAAGGGTAAAAATTGTGAAAAAATAGCTTTAGCAAATGGCGTTCGGTATCATTTAGAAGACCGTGTCATTATTCATAAAAACAAAACTGTGGTATTTGCTTAATGTCTATCTATCTAATACGCCATGGCCAAACCAATGGCAACAGGGATAGAATTATACAAACACCTGATACACCACTTTCAGAGCTAGGGCAGCAACAAGCCCAACAACTTGCGCAGAGATTTCAGAATATTCCAATAACAAAAATTATCTGTAGTGATTATCTGCGCGCACAACAAACAGCAGCTCCATTACATGCATCAAATCAGTCCTCATTCAGTCTGCAACCTCTTCTCAGAGAAAGAAACTTTGGGGATTTGCGTGGCAAGACTTATGCAGAAATTAATGCTGATTTTTTCGCTGAAGGATACGTACCACCGAATGGTGAAACCCATCAACAATTTGTAGCACGCATTAATCTTGTTTGGGAATTTATATTAACGAGTTATCTCAATACAACGGGTAGTTTAATTGTGATGACACACGGCTTGGTATTACGCGAGTTGATTAAACAACATTTAACTGTTGATGAACTTATGCTGCCACTATTAAACTTTCAAAATACATGTATTACTGAGGTAGATGGGACAGATAAAAGAACGGTCTTAACATTGTGTGATGCAGAGCATCTAGATAAAAGAAGTACGACAGGGACTGCTGTATGAGTCAATTACTAGACGGTTTTAAAAATACCCATTGCGACTTAGTCTTACTTTGTTACCAGTTGCGCATTTTTCAAATACCCCACTAAAATCTTTAGGATCACTCTACTTTTGGCTAGATGCTGACCATTCTCAACAATGGTCATTTGCGAAACCATCGGTCTTTGTGCTCAGTAACCGCTCTGTGTTCTTTAGTAAATTGTTCTTTGGTAAATTATACTCAATACCTTGGCTTGTTTTAAATGCAATTTGTGATTGGGTGATCACTCCAAAGCCAATGTTAATATTATGACTAAGTTGATATCTTGGTATAAAAGAAAGCTCTTTTAATAGCCCAAACCTATTTCTAAAATAATATTTTCAGTTGGAAGCTGATTCAAAGCGGCCAAATACTCTTTTTGCTTGCAACCACTAAACTTTACACCTGACTTCAGCATTTTAAATTCTACGTTTTGAGAAGCCCAAATTTGCAACCAGTTCAAAGCTATTGCGAGCGCATCTGAACTGGCATGACGATGGCGCGATAACAGCGAAAGTGCAGCGACGATAACTAATCTCAATTCAGACATTCAAATTGAGCTAAACATTTTGTACTTTAATTATTCTATATCTAATTACCGTTAATGCAGTACTAACTTGGTATAGAAATGCATACCAATCTAACAAACTAATATTGAAGATATAAGCGCAGACTCTCTTGTACTTTGATGCCAGAACATTACAATATTTATTTGTATGATCAATTACAGCGAATTAATTAAAATCATAAAAATCACCTGATAGGAAATTATGAAAACTAAACTAGCAGCGCTATTATTTAGTGCGGTGATAGTTGCATTAAGTGCATGTAGCGAACCCACTAAAACCCAAACAACATCCCCCATACTCATGGCAAAAGCGGAACAACAAAATCCATTATTAGCAGAATATGCTGGTCCTTATGGTGGTGTCCCTGCTTTTGATAAAATGAATTTAGCAGATCTTAAACCCGCATTAGACAAAGGTATGGCTATCAACTTGGCTGAGATTGATGCCATAGCCAATAATTCAGAACCACCAAATTTTCAAAATACGATTGTAGCGTTAGAAAAGTCTGGTAGTGATTTAAGCAGAGTATTTCGTTATTGGGGCATTTGGAGTTCAAATAAAAACAGTCCTGAGTTTCGAGAAATCCAAAAAGAAATGGTACCGAAAATTTCTGCATTTAATTCGAGCATCACAGGTAACGAAAAACTATTTGCTAAAATAAAAACAGTCTACCAAAGTGAAGAATTGAAGACCTTGACCACCGAAGAGCAACGAATCACATGGCTCACTTATAATAGTTTTGCAAGCAACGGCGCAACGCTATTAGGCGAATCTAAAGCGCGATACGCAGCGATTAACCAAGAAGTAGCTGGTTTACAAACTCAATTTGCCAACAATATACTAGCTGACGAAGAAAACTATGCGTTGTTTCTCAATGACGACCAATTATCGGGTTTATCGGAGTCCTTGATTTCAGCTGCTGCAAACGCTGCAGAGAGTCTTGGAAAAGAAAGCCAATATGCCATTACTAACTCTCGCTCATCAATGGATCCGTTTTTAACCTACTCTGACGAACGAAAACTAAGAGAAAAGGTATGGACAACCTACTACAACCGAGCGAACAACGGTGATGAATTTGATAATAACCAGCTCATCAAAAACATCCTTAAATTACGTGATGAACGTGTTGCATTGCTAGGTTACGATAATTACTCACAGTGGCGCTTAGAAGACCGGATGGCAAAAAATCCAGAAAACGCCATGGATTTAATGAAAAAAGTTTGGCCAGCAGCCATTGCTCGTGTGGATGAAGAAGTGACAGATATGCAGGCAATAGCGGACGCTGAGGGCGCTACATTTAAAATAGCGCCATGGGACTACCGTTATTACGCCGAGAAAGTACGCAAAGATAAATATTCTTTAGACTCGGACGAAGTGAAACAATATTTACAATTGGATAAATTACGAGAAGCAATGTTTTATGTTGCGGGCCGGTTATTTAACTTTGATTTTATGCCTGTGCCAGAAGGTTCGGTGTCAGTATTTCATGAGGACGTTAAAGTATGGGAGGTCAAAGACAAAACCACTGGTGAACATATTGGCTTGTGGTACCTAGACCCCTTTGGTCGCAAGGGAAAACGCTCAGGTGCTTGGGCCACGACCTATCGAAGTCATACTACATTTGATGGTAAAAAAACGGTACTTTCTTCTAATAATTCTAACTTTGTTAAAGGCTCAGAAGGACAGCCAACACTCATATCTTGGGACGATGCAGAGACCTACTTCCATGAATTTGGTCATGCCTTACACTTTTTATCTGCCACTGTTGCTTATCCAAGCTCACACTCTGGCGTCCGCGATTATACTGAGTTTCAATCACAATTGTTAGAACGTTGGTTAACAACAGACGAAGTGATTAATAACTACTTAGTGCATTACAAAACAGGTGAACCTATACCTGCTGATCTAGTGGCCAAAATCAAAAAAGCAGCGACTTTCAATGAAGGTTTTAAAACAACTGAATACATGGCTTCAGCTATTATGGACTTGTTGTACCACACAACTGATCCAGCTTTAATCGAACCACAGACTTTTGAAAAAGAGCAGCTGACCGCTATAGGTATGCCAAAAGAAGTGGTTATGCGTCATCGCAGTACTCAATTCGGTCATGTATTTTCAAGTGAAGGGTATTCGTCTGGCTATTATGGTTATATGTGGGCAGAAGTACTTACATCTGACGCAGCAGAAGCATTTGCTGAAGCGCCGGGGGGGTTCTATGATAAAGACGTGAGTAAAAAACTGGTAGATCACTTGTTTTCTATTCGTAATGCTATGGATCCAGCAGAAGCCTATCGTTTATTTCGTGGACGTGACGCTAAAGTGGAAGCATTGATGCGAGATAGAGGTTTTCCAATTACCAAGTAACAATACACATATTATGCAATCATAAAATGATGTATGGGCTCCCTTTACCGCAAGGGAGTCCGTAACAAGGCAAGGAGTTTTTACAGACGGACGTCCATGCATCAATTTTTTAATAATGGGTTTGAAGGCCCTTCGCCCTCATTAAATTTCAGACTAAGTAGATATCTGCTCGGCAGCAATTTGCTTTAACGCCTGTTCAAATGTTTCAGAAGGCTGACCACCACTGATCAAGTGTTTATCATTCACTATGACAGCAGGCACCGAACTCACCCCAGCCGATTGATAAAATTTTTGCTGTTTCCTCACATCAGTCATGTACTTATCTGAATCCAATATTTGTTTAGCTTCAACCACGTCTAACCCAATACTCTTAACGACAGATAATAATTGTCGATGATCACTAGGATTACCACTTTGCTGGAAGTACAAATCAAACAGCGCCAACTTTAAATCTGTTTGTTTGCCTAACTGATGTGCCCAGTGCAACAAACGGTGAGCATCAAAAGTGTTATAAATACGACCGCCGCCACGATTGCCAAATTGATACCCAACAGACAAGCCGCGCTCTCTTATTGCCGCACGGTTTTGTTCACTTTGTTCCACAGTAATGCCGTATTTTTGAGTAATATGCTCAGTAATTTCCTGTCCTTCTTTTGGCATCTGAGGATTGAGCTCAAATGGTTGCCAAGTGATATAGGCTTGGATATCTGGAGCTAAATTAGACAAGGCATGCTTCAATGCTTGATAGCCTATAATGCACCAAGGGCAAGATACATCGGATACAATGTCTATTTTTAGTTGAGTGTTCATAATTCTCCGTTTTTGAATAAGCTCTACCAAGGACAACCCATTTGAATTTTCATCTCTAATCTTTGAATTATAGAAGTTTATGTGCTCAACTTCAGAAAACTTTAGTGCTCTGTGGATTAGCGAAAACCAGCGATATCATTCTCAATAGTTTGCTAATAAATCATCAGAAAAACAGTAACTATTATTTCGAGACTTATATTTAATACTGCCAAAAAAAAATCAAACATTTAACGTATTTTGATTTTTTTGACTGCTCAAGTATCCAGTAACGTAAATAACCAATCAAAAAAGATAGCCATTAAAAAGCTACTGATTAAGCTCCATACTGAAGGTTGATGAATATCATATAACTGTACTGTTTTAATGTTTGTTGGAAAACCTTATTGTCGGGGAAAAAATAGCACGTGGAATGTCCTCATCAATGCACATTTATTTAGTGCTGCCACTTCGCTTTAAGATGAGACACGCGGTTCGAAATAAAAAAACTAGGTGCGTCGTCTTCGAAAACAGCTTCGTCACTACCATTATAGTAGTTGAGCAAGTTTTGAATATTGCCCTCAAAATAACGGTCAGTGATTTTCTGGAAACCTATAAAAGCATACACTGCCTAGGTTAAATAGGCATCAATTTGTTTAGCATACTGGTCAGCCACGCCGGGTATTTGAATGCCTATCGGTACACCGCCACACAATAGTATAATCCTTACATAATCTGCTCAGGGTTTTAACATCTATACTCACAAATGGCCTACAATACCTTTTGCGCTTTGAATTGGCTTGCTGCTGAGGAGATGAACTTCTATAGTAAACAAAAATCTAGAATAAGGAGACGAGTTTGTTAAAATTCATTGTCATAGGGCCTTTGTTACTTGCAATATTGTCTAGTGCGTGGATACAGGCGCAAGACCTAAAAATTGAAAATCATGTCAATGTGCAAAGCTGTCCAGAAAATTTTTATACCTTACCACTGTACCCCAACGCTAAATTCTGCCAACTATTTGCTGAAGAATTGCCTGCCAGTATGTCTTATTTTGCCAGCAGTAATCAGCAAACTACAAAAGAATTTTATGTTGAACAATTAGGCCAGGCAGAAGATGAAAAAATGCTTCATGGCCGAATTGTATTGCAATATTCCAATGGTCAAAAAGTTGTGGTTATATCCAAAGATGGCCAAGGTAGTCAAATAGATATTCTTATAAAATCTGAAGAATAACGTTAAAAATAAACCTTAATTTAAAATATTCCTGAACTACAAAAGCTAAAAAACTTATTTTCATATCCGTTGGCACTTTCTTTGCTTACAAAGAAGATGACTAACACTAAGTCAATTTTCTGACGTTGGCTTTTGGAGATACCGTGGAACTAGCAATTGTATTGATGATGTTATTGATCATCGTAGCTGTAGGCGCAATGAAACTTTATGAACCAAGTCTAGCATTTCCTTTTAAAAAGAAAGGCAACTTGTTTACACCTGTTGAACGAACGTTTTTAGGTCTCATCGAAGAAGCGGTAGGTAATGAATTTCGTATCTTATGCAGAGTAAAAATGAGTGATATATTGACCATTCATCAAAATACAGATAAAAGAATCAGTAAAAACGCCGCCACTCGGGCAGGTAGCAAACATCTGGATTTTGTACTTTGCTCTAAAGAAGATATGTCACCAGTTATCGCTATAGATTTAGTACGTAACACTGGCAAAGACGGTTATAAAAGCCAGCGAGATTTTTATGTAAGCGGCGCTCTCGATGCTGCGCGTATACCTCACGTTAGAATCAAGGTGCGCTCTGGCTATAAAGTACAAGATATCAGAGAATGTATTCAGGCAAAGCTTCCAAAAGTAAAGTTAAGACGATTAGACGCACCAACGCCTTCAAGTGGCGGTAAGTTAGCAAATGAATTTGCTAGGCAAGCTAAACCTACGCGACCTATTCAAACCAATAAAACGGTAATCAGTCGCCCTACTGCAGCGTAACAACCCAGATACAAAAAAGGCCCCTTAGATATTATTCTAGGGGGCCTTTTGTCAATACTTTATTGTTAGCGATATAAAAAACTAACCTTTAACGAATTCAACACCCATCGCGATGTCAGCACGTAAGCCATCTAACATAGCCTTTTTAGCGTTCTCTTCGAATTCACTTAACTCACCATAAGATAATATTTCTTCTATGCCGTTTTTACCTAAACGAACTGGGTGAGCAAAAAATGCGGCGTCATCACTATTTGTTTCAACATAGGTATATTCCACTACATTTTCACCACGCATTGCATCAACCAAAGATAAGCAGAATCTTGCCGCTGCTTGTCCCATAGATAACGTTGCTGATCCGCCACCAGCCTTTGCTGTGACCACTTCGGTACCTGCATTTTGGATACGGGTAGTCAAACTTGCCACTTCTTCGGCAGTGAATTCTACACCTTTAACTTGTGACAGAAGAGGTAAAATAGTAGTGCCTGAGTGCCCACCAATAACTGGAACGTGCAAATTAGCCGGGTTCAACCCTTTCAGATTACCTACAAAAGTTTCTGAACGGATTACATCAAGTGTAGTGACACCAAACAATTTGTTTTTGTTGTATACACCTTTAGCTTTCAACGCTTCTGCTGCTATAGCAACAGTCGTATTAACTGGGTTTGTGATGATACAAGTACAAGCTTCTGGACAATTATCAGCAATAGCATCAACCAGATTTTTAACAATTCCAGCGTTGATGTTAAACAAGTCAGAACGATCCATACCTGGCTTACGAGGAACGCCCGCTGGGATTAATACGATGTCACAACCGGTTAAGGCATCAGCTAAATTATCTTTTCCGTAACCCTGTACTTTCACACCAGTAGGGATGTGGCTTAAATCGACCGCAACACCCGGAACTACTGGGGCAACATCATACAAAGATAGTTCAGAGCCTGCTGGCAATTGAACTTTTAATAATAATGATAACGCTTGACCGATACCACCGGCTGCACCTAATACGGCTATTTTCATGATTCTCTCCTGTGAAAAGCTTTCTGCTTTGCAATAACCAAAGCTAACATGGGTTGTAAATATATATGATTTTAAAAAACACGTTATTATACTAGGGTCTACCTCGATTTAATAGCCAGCTGTGCTTTATCGTATTTTAACCTCATTGTTTATGCTGGCAAATTGCTTAAATCCAAGCAATACGGCAAAATACATTAATAAATTCCACTAACTAGTTGCTTATGGCCACCACTAAACAAGACGCACTGATTAAAGCATTTAAAGATATCCTTAAAACGGAAAGTTTTGGATCCCAAGGCGATATAGTCGAAGCGCTAAAAAAACAACAGTTTGATAACATTAGCCAATCCAAAGTATCTCGCATGTTAAGTAAATTTGGGGCAGTTCGTACTCGTAATGCTCGTGGTGACATGGTGTATTGTTTGCCCCCTGAATTGGGTATGCCTACAGCAAAGAGCCCTCTAAAACAGCTTGTTCTGGATATCGTGCATAATAATGTGATGGTAATTATTCGTACTAGCCCAGGCGCAGCTCAGTTGATTGCTCGTTTGTTAGACTCCTTAGGCAAAAAAGATGGGGTGTTGGGCACTATTGCAGGCGATGACACGATATTTATTGCTCCCGCCGACGTCAGCACTATCGAAGACACTCGCAAGCGAGTCGAAGCATTATTTGAAAACGTTTGAAAATGTATAAAAAACATCTAGGATTTGCTTTTAATATCATCGCATTAGGACTATTTTTTCCTGGTATATTGCTGACCATGTTTTCCTTCAATATGGAAATGACTGCCAACCTTAGTGGTTCAGCTCTTTCTTCGTCGTTAATAGATAAAGAATTATCTATTATGGCGACAATTAGCGAATTATGGGAAGACCAGCGGTTATTGGTCGCCGCGCTGATATTTGTCTTTTCAGTGTGTATTCCACTTTTAAAAACCATACTGCTTTGTTTTGCCTACTTTACTAAATCGCTGCAAATTGAAAAGAGACTCATCAACTTTGTGGGGGCCATAGGCAAATGGTCAATGGCAGACGTGTTTGTTATTGCGATCTTCTTAGCTATTATGTCTACCAACCATGCCGAAACGAGTACTTCAGAACAATTCAGCGTATTTGGTTTTAAGATTGCTTTAGATATCAGTACTCAAACATTATCTGCTGCTGGGGAAGGTTTTTACTACTTCACTGCATACTGTTTACTGTCTTTGATTGGTACTCAATTGTCGGGTTCTGTGATTAAACATCAACCCATGACTTAAACCACTATTCGCCGTGTGAAACAATTAATCGTATTGACCTGTCTAGTTATTTATTAGGGGCATGATCAACTTTGTAAATGATCTTAAATAACAGCTAACTTGTAGCTAGTCACGTCGATAAAAAGAAATATAATCATGAATCAAAAACTATTGTTAGTTCTTATTACTGTTATCACCCTTCTTCTTAATGCCTGCGGTGGCGGTAGTTCGCTGCCTCCAATAGTGCCCAATGTACCTAAAATTAGCGAACCAAGCTGGTTAGCGGGGCAATTTTCAGATGATTCAATTTACAAAGATCTCTGTGCCGTCCCAAGAATAGTCCCAGATAGTAATGGCGATACGTTCTCTGATGCTCAAGGCAGCAGCATGCATGAAAAGATGTGGCTACGCTCTTGGACTAACGATACTTACCTTTGGTACAGCGAAGTGGATGATAACAATCCTTTTCCTTTTACTGTTGCTGCTTATTTTAGCCAGCTAAAAACCGATGAGCGCACAGCATCAGGAACGTTCAAAGATAACTTCCATTTTTCCCAATCAACCGAAGACTACAATCAACGCACACAAAGCGGTGTCACCTCTGGATATGGCATCAGTTGGGAATTCATTAGTTCAAGTTCACCAAGACGTTTAATTGTGCAGTATACCGAACCGAATTCACCAGCAGCCACCGCTTCTGTTAGCAGAGGTTACGAATTGAAGACCATTGATGGTATTGATTTTATTAATGCCACTTCTCAGGCTAACGTTGACCAAATTAATGCTGCGTTGTTTCCATCTGATGCGGGGCAGACCTTTAACTTTGTGTTTACCGATGAAGCTGCAAACGAGGTGTTAGCTGTCAACTTAACTTCAAAAAACGTCGAATTACAACCTGTGCAAAACATAAAAGTGATAGACACAGGTGTTGGCCGGATGGGCTATATGCAATTCAATTCATTTATCCGCTCAGGGCAGCAGGGGTTAATTGATGGGTTTCAGCAGTTTGTTGACCAAGCTGTCACTGAACTGGTTATTGACCTACGTTATAACGGCGGTGGTTTGTTAGCGATGGCTTCGCAAGTTGCCTATATGGTAGCGGGCAGTGCGCAAACTAATAATCAAACCTTTGAAACACTTCAATTCAACGATAAATACCCTAACGTAGACCCAGTGACAGGTAACACATTACGCCCAACCCCTTTCTACACCAGAGAAATTGATTGGACTACGAGTCAATTTATCAATGATAGCCCTTTGCCAACTGTTAATCTGACCCGCGTTTTTATATTGGCTACAGAAAATACCTGTTCGGCTAGCGAAGCGGTTATTAATGGCCTACGAGGTATTGATGTTGAAGTGGTGTTAATTGGGAGTACCACATGCGGTAAGCCTTACGGTTTTTACCCCACAGATAATTGTAGTACTACCTACTTCACTATTCAGTTTCAAGGCGTAAATGCAAAGGGATTTGGAGAGTACTCAGAAGGATTTTTGCCTGTCACTAGCCCGGAATTCAACGACCAGCTTCCGGGTTGCACAGTTACTGATGATTTTACTCAAGTATTGGGGAACGAAAATGAGGCACTTTTAGCAGCGGCTATCGGATATGCTGAAACAGGTGTTTGTACAATTCAAAATAAACCTGTAAATAAAAGCGTAAATAACGATTCTTTACATAGATCGGGTATTCCTATCAAGACCCCAAATACTATTCTTGACTCAATTAAGATATTCACCCCTATTACCGAGCCAACAGAATTGTGAACAAGTACATACCCAAAACCATATTGACCCTGGCTCCTTTGCTGTTGAGCAACTGCTCAGCAACACAACCTTTAGAGCCCATTCCGGCGTTGCTCGTTCAGCCTACAGAAGATAATCGCATAGTTTTAGAACATGCCATAGGCGACTTGTTTAATAGCCAACCAATAAAACTGGCTAATAGCGTATTTACACAACAAAGCAAGGTTGTAATAGAGCGTCGTCTTGTCAAAAACAGTCGTGGCGAGCTGCTAGATGGGCGTGAAATTCGTGAGGCTGATAGCGTTTCTTTACTCACTGAAGATGGTCAATGCTATATCCGGCATGACCAAACTGGAGATATCAAATTAGTTCACAGTATCAATTGCTCCGCCACACAAAATTAAACAACGAAAGTGACTAACAAGCAGTATCTCAAATCAACTCGTTTCAAAGTGACTATAACATCAGAAAGTCACCAGTAACGTTATCATTACCTGAAACAGAATCCAGTTCGAAAATTATAAAATTATGCTTGGTGTTGTAATTGAATCGTTTCGACAGACGTTTTCAGGTGAAGGTTATGTTTTGACCGTTATGCCTGTGTGAGCATAATTTTCTGCCCACAAAGACTGCACATATAACGAGTAAAAGTGCTAATGGCCGTTTTTAAAAACGTTGTATCGACCAGTTGATGGCAATGATGCCAATGATTATCGAACCCAATTTGAGCCCGTATTTGGGATACCACTGCTTACTACGACAGAAAAACAATACCGGTAACAGTGCTAGTAAAATCATTAATTGCCCTGCTTCAACACCGATATTAAACGCCAAAATAGATAAAAGAGTATGCTGTTCACTTAAGCCCAGCTCGCCCAACACGCTGGCAAAACCCATGCCGTGTAACAAACCAAATCCAAAGGTTATCAAACTAAGTCGCGTCACTAATGGCCACAAATTATTGAGTGCGGTGAGTACAATTGATAACGCAATACCAAATTCAACCCAACGACTAGAAGGAACAATCCAGCCAATTGCTGTAGCACTTAAGGTAATAGAGTGAGCAAGCGTAAAAGCAGTAATAACCCATGCGGTATCTTTGATCACTTGGCTATTATTTAGCTTGGGTATCCATTTTCCATTTTGATAGATCAACACACTGGTAAGCACCAATACAACCAAAAACAAAATGTGATCAGTACCGATAAAAATATGCACAGCGCCTTGATAGACATAACTGCTTAACACGCTAAACCAATCACTACTTTGCAAATCGATGTTCACTTGTTGCTGATCCGCTGATATAACTTGACTGGCAATACCTGTTTTATCCGACCCAATGCCAGTCAGATTAACGATAAGTTTATGCTCTGGGTCTTGAGGAAACACGCCAGTGTATTTAATCACTAAGTCATCAATGTTCTGGCTTTTACAATCAGCAATCAAAGCAACAGACAAGTAACCTTCGTCAAAATGAGTATCCGCTCGCAAACCGTCTGGCATCGTTAAGACACAGCGCTGTTGATTAGCTTGAAAAGATAAATTGGCTTCAACAAACTGCAATATTTGGTCTTTTTGGCTGACCACTTCTTGCCATTGCAACTGACCATCGAGGTTATTATCAAGCTTAACCTGGCTATCTACGTCAAACCAACGTAATTGCAATTGACCTTGAATACCTTTTTGTTGATACGTAGACAAATCTAGATTTAAGTAGCCAGTGCTCATTTGGTGGGCTTGTATTGAACATGTGAAACTAGCCAGCAATAGCAACCAACATAAACGGATTAACACATTAACTCTCCTTAACCTTCATTTGCTGTTTAAGCATCATTGCTTGTGCCTTTTTATGCAACGCATAATCTTCATGGGATAGACTTTGAGTCAAATTTTCTTGCGCCCAAAACAACGCTTGTTCTGGGTTGGGTTCAATATAAATATAAAACCTCGATAAGTCGGCAGCATGGTAAGTATCATTGCGTTGCAGCCTTAAAGTGACCCGGTTTTTAGCAGATGATTGCCACTTCTTTTGAGTACCATTAGGATTCAAATCTCGATTAGATTGGACTTCAGCCATAGCCAAGCGCATTAGCAACGCATCATCTTGATACCCAACTTGTTGCACTATCTCACCCAATCTATCCAACACATTTTCATATTGACCCAAGTCGAGTTGCGTATCTGCCCATTGACTCATGTAGCTAATAGGTGTTTTTTCTAGGGGATAAGCACTCATCCAAACAGCAGACTGTTCAGTTAAGTTTAATTGAGTGGCCATATCAGCAGCCAATTGCACTAACCATATGTTACTAGCTGCAATATTGTCAGTGTCATGATGCAGTCGTTTTACTATAGGTTGTAATTTTGCATAAGCCGTTTTGACCTGTTCCACACCGTTTGCAGTCTGTAGAGAGCACGCTAGAGCAATATCAACATTCGCCATTCCAATTAAACGCAAACAGGTTTGTTTAGCACTGTTATTTTCCCCCATTAGTAATAATACATTTGATTTCATCAACCATGCAGAAATAAAGGTTTCATCCAGTTCTAGCGCATTGTCTAAGGCTTGTAATGCTGCGATAAATTGATGTTGATACTCTAAGACACGGGCTTTGTAATACCAGTATTCTGGTTTATCTGCTTGGGTTTCTTCCAAGTTGTCTAACATCATGCTGGCCTGGCGCAAATGCAGGTTAGACGACCCCGCGTATTGCGACTGCTGCAAATGCCATTCGATATTTCGTAAACTGACTCGTGTATTATTCAATGATTGGCTGGAATCCCAGCTCGCCACAACTTGATTAGCTGTTGGTTGATAAACCTCTGCCATACTGTTTAGACTAAACAATATAGCTAAAATAGGAACTAATAAATTAAGGATGATGCGATTGCGAAGTTGGATAAAATTTTGAATATAAATATGTGGCATGTCACCCTCACTGATTAAAAACGCCATCCATGGCCTAAACAAAAAATCTGTGTAACAGGTTTTTTGCTCTCTTCCTGAGCCTAAACCAACCATTGATTACTGAGCAATCAATAAATCATCATAGGCATTGGGGTTAATCACATCCTGAGTAAAGTCCCTGCCGTTTGTTGGCAAAGGAGTATCGGTCTCATTTTGTGCAAAGGCTGCTCGACTATAACTTGAAAAGCTCACTATCTGTTTTTCGATCGTGATATTAACCGTTGCCGTATCAGACGCTGAAGCGTATTGGCTAGAAACGTCCGACACTGTAAAACTAAAACTATCGGTACCAGTGACGGTTGCATTTGGCTGATAAGTAAATGAACCATCAGTATCTATAGTTAAAGTCCCTCTTGTAGGCGCTTCTGCTACAGCGAAACTAAGCGAGTCTCCATCTGCATCCGTACCCGAGAGCATATCAACTATAGCTACATCAGCTTGAGTGATAAGGTCAATTGATACCGCTACAGGAGCAGTATTAACGGCAGCAGCAGCATCGTCATCATAACTATCTCCACAGCCCATTAACATCGCACCAATAGATAAAGCCAGATAAGTATTTATTTTAGTGAAGTGCATAGTCTTCTCCTTATTCAGAGCCAGCAAGAGGCAAAGCAAGATATGGGAAACGGCTCATCATCATTGTCGAATCAGAAGGAGCACCGTCAGTAAAGGGAACATTACCTACACTTGCATCTTCAGGTGTACATAATCCTAAATCAGTGTCAGTGCCTGCTACTGGGATGGGGTAACATAAACGCCCCATTACCACACGTAGTGCAATATCAACTACATCATCGCCGGGACGACGACCATTAGGAAACCCTGCTAAATCATCACCAGCTACACCAAAAGGTGATTGCTCTGCAGCAGCAGTAGCAGCAATAGCCGTATTTAAGCGCAGCATTTCAGATGGTGTAACGGTTGCTAATTGATTCACACCTTCAAATCCAGTTAAAAATGCAGTCACTAAATCCACTCTTGGGAAGTTAGTAGGAGCTAATGTTTCGATATCGGCACCTAACGTTGTGTTAACCGCATCTCTAAACAGAATATTTAATAACTCTGGAAGTGATGGATGAGTCACGTAATCAGCAAATTGTGTATCATCTTTAGGGTGTGCGCTAGAAAACGTATCTTTATCGGCTAAACCAATCACTAACTCGTTTACTAGTGGATTACCTAGACGTGAAACCTGCGTAAGGGCACCACCATTGACTTCGGTATTAGCAAAGCTGGCGTTAGGGTTGAGGATACGTGCCTGCGGCAAACTTGCCGTTGTCCACGCGCCAATCGACCCATTACCTTCACCGGTAGCACAAACTTTAGGTATTTCAACGGCAATAGACGTGACGTTTTTATCAGCTAAATCGTCGTTGCTACTGTCCTGCGTGATGCCACCAGGGAAACCATTACCATCACCTGCACCAGGGGCACTATCGCCTTCAACCGGCACGTAATTGACTAAGTCAAAGGTTTTACCTAAATTAACAACAAAGGCGTCTTTACGCTGGCCTACAAATACCTTACCCATGCTGTCACATCCGGGAATAGCAAAATCATAAATAAAACTATCCGAGTATTCAGCGTAAGTAGCGCCGTTGGTAAAGGTTTTATTACCAATATAATCAAGAGGCTTACCGAAAGAAGTGGTGCCAGATGTGCTATTGGTTAATTGTGCACTGCTACCAGAAGATTGCGGGCCAGTGACTAAGCTTAAGCTATAGCTTTCGCTAAAATTAGCATTTGCTTGGTTAGCGGCGGTAATACCGCCAATATTCTTTAATGGTACTTTAACACTGCGTTGATTATCCGCAGGCCCAATCATAAGTGCCACCCCTTCGTTATTGTTTGGCAGCATCGACTCAAATCTAAATTGAAAGGTCATATCTTCTACCGCATCGCCATCACTATCGATATGAATGCTGTATACAGCAGCAGGATCCATAGCAAAATAATTAGGACCGCCATAAGCGTCTTGCAGAGGAATATAGTTAGCAATCATTGTGAGATATTCACCGCGTCCTTCTTCGTAACTATTGAAGGCATAAAAATCAGTAGAATCTAGTGTAGGTAAACGAGTAAGGTTAGGCGCTTCTCTGTGGCTAGATGCCATAGCAGATTGGGCGATAATTACTGAACTAATTAGACTTAATGCAAATGTTTTAGTGGTACGTTTCATTGTTGTTCCTATTGTTATTAAACACTGTCAGAGGAACTAACGACCCAGTTGTTATATTGGATGCAGATAAATTGTATTTTTATTAATAAAGATTAAATCAAGTTCATTTAGACAGTTTTGAGAGAAGTAAATAACAAAAATAAAAGCCCTTCAGCTATTAAGTTGAAGGGCTTGAACCACATGATTGTTTAAATATCGAACCTGATCACAACATAACCAGCTCTGACACAAATAAGACCTCAGAAGGTGCACCAGTTGGTGATCCACCCAATGGTTCGATGCTGACTGCCAACGCAGCAATATCTAAAGAATCAAATTGGCTAACCTTAGCCAATGATGCATGTCCTGTTTGTGGTAATAACCCTAAAGAGATAGGGGCATTTCCATTACTCGGAACCATCCATAATTGATAGTCGTTTAAGGTTTTAGCCTCAACGAGTTCAGTCGCCTTGATATCGATAGTTTGGGTAAACACCTCGATTAACCATAAGGGCTTATTCTCAGCATTTTGCACAACAGTGAGACGATCAGGCGAAAACACGATTGGAGCTTGTGGGTTTAACATTAATACAGCCAACAAAATCGAGGCAGCAGCAGCAAATAGAGTTGTCGAACGCCACCAATTAGCTTTTTTTTGTAACTTAACAACATTGGAAGCCGCAGTTTTTGGAGATACTCCATCCAATCTTGCAACCACTTTTTCCCAGACAATAGGATCTGGTGATACTGGCTTTAACTGCTCGCCTAAACTATTGATGTGATTTTCCCATTGATGGGTAACCTGCTTTATTTCAGGGTAGCGCAGCTGTAATTTTTGAAAACGTATCCTTGCCTGTCCTCTTAATGTGCCGAGCACATATTCAGCAGCTAACGCATGTTGCAGTTCTTGATTAAGATAATTCATAATCCTAGACACCTTTTAAGTGATTGCATACCTCGTCTAATTAGGCTTTTAGTGGTGCCTAATGGAGTTTCAGTATGGTGTGTGACTTCTTGATGAGTTAAGCCACGAAAAAATGCTAAATGAATGGCTTGCTGTTGGTGTGTTTCAAGCTCTTTAAGACAAAAATCTAATTCTTTTTTTTGTTCAGGTGATAAATCCTGTAACTCATCTGCAGCAGAAAACTCTTCACCTTCTAACTCTTCTTCACCACGTACTTTGTGATAACGAATAAGATCAAAGGCACGATAGCGAACAATACTGATCATCCAGGTCAACACAGTTCCCCGGCCCGGGGTATACTCACCCGCATTATGCCAAATTCGGATGAATGCCTCTTGCAAAGTATCTTCAGCGCGATCTTTTCTACCTAATATCTTTAGGCTTACGGCATAGAGCTGTGAACTGGTAGCAGTATAAAGTTGCTCAAATGCTTGCCGATCACCCGTTGCGATTTTACCAAGTAAGTGTAAGTTTTCACTGTTATCCATCATATTACCTAAAACTTATATTATTACGAACAATCCTAACAGTTAAACGGCTTACTTTAGAAGTTGGATGCAAGTTAAGGCAACACCATAGATAGATACTCATTCAAATATTGAATTTCTCTGTGGACTCGTTATTATTTGCTTACATTGTTTTAAATATAATAATAATAACGAGGTCAATAATATGACAATTGAAAATTTTGATGTAGAACCTTTGTTTGCAACGCCTTACTTTCGAGCTAATTTGGGTGATGCAATTTCTAAAGGGCAGATTGATTTAATTAAAAATTTTAAGATGATCCCCAATCAGCAAAACCTTATTTCAGAAAACCTCTCCATTTTTGAGCACCCCCAACTTACAAGTATTAAAAAAGCAGTACAAGAGGCACTTGATTTGTACGCTAAAAAAGTAATGGGGATCGCACAAAAACTGTATGTCACTCAATCATGGTCGCTGATAAATCAACCGAATATTGGTATGCACAATCACTCGCATTCCAACTCAATCGTTTCAGGTTCACTATATTATGCGGAATTACCTTCGCCAGTTTCTAGAATGGTGTTTGATAAATTCACAACATATCGCCAACTAGTGATTAATCCGTCTAGAGAAAACCAGAATATTTATAATACTCCGATTAATACAGTGACTCCAAAAACTCATGATATTCTGTTATTTCCCTCAGACTTAACTCATCAAGTCGAACCTAATTTATCAGACAAACCTCGATACTCAATTGCATTTAACTGTTTTGTCAAAGGTAAGTTAGGTGATTTAAGGGACGTATCTCAGCTTACTTTATAATATTTTTAGTTAATAAAAAAAGGCGCTTATCTCACGATAAGCGCCTTTTCAATTTTGTTTACTAAAACTATTAAGCTTTAGTAACAACGTCTACTAACATCCAGTTTTTGGATTTAGACAAAGGACGACATTCGCGAATTATCACTACGTCTCCTTCGTTACATTGGTTAGTTTCGTCATGTGCGTGTAGCTTAGTAGTACGTTTGATGAATTTCCCATAGATTGGGTGCTTCACTTTACGTTCTACTACAACAGTGATGGATTTCTCCATTTTGTTGCTGACCACACGACCTTGTACTGTACGACTAGTTTGTTCAGTCATCTTACGCTCCTACTGGGGCTGCAGACTTTTCAGTCAGAATGGTCTTAACACGCGCGATAGTGCGACGCACTTTACGAAGACCGTCAGTTTTTTCAAGCTGACCTGTGCTCGCTTGCATACGCAAGTTAAACTGCTCACGAAGCAAACTAAGTAGCTCTGCGTTCAATTCTTCTACGCTTTTTTCTTTCAGTTCTGTGGCTTTCATTACATCACCGTCCGAGTTACGAAAGTTGTTTTAAATGGCAACTTAGATGCGGCCAATGCAAACGCTTCACGTGCTACTGATTCTGGAACACCTTCCATTTCGTAGAGCACGCGACCCGGTTGAATTTGGCATACCCAGTATTCAACGTTACCTTTACCTTTACCTTGACGCACTTCTAAAGGCTTCTCAGTAATTGGCTTGTCAGGGAAAACTCGTATCCAAATTTTACCTTGACGTTTAACGGCACGTGTCATAGCACGACGAGCTGCTTCGATTTGGCGCGCAGTCATTCGACCACGACCTACGGATTTGAGTCCGTAAGTTCCGAAACTTACACTGTCACCCGTAGCATAACCACGGTTGCGACCTTTATGCATTTTACGAAACTTCATACGTTTAGGTTGTAACATAATTAGCCCTCACGCTTAGGAGCACGGCCTTTCTTCTTAGGTGCGGCAGCTGGCTGCTCGTGAGTAAGTGGCATGCCACCTAATACTTCACCCTTGAAGATCCATACTTTTACGCCAATGATACCGTAAGTTGTAGCAGCTTCTGACGTTGCATAGTCAATGTCAGCACGGAAAGTGTGTAATGGAACACGACCTTCACGATACCACTCAGCACGTGCAATTTCAGCACCGCCTAAACGGCCGCTTACTTGAACTTTGATACCTTTAGCACCAATTCGCATTGCATTTTGCACTGCACGTTTCATAGCACGACGAAACATAACCCGACGTTCTAATTGACTAGCAATACTATCCGCAACAAGTTGTCCGTCTAATTCTGGCTTGCGTACTTCAGCAATGTTTATCTGAGCTGGCACACCGGCTAGCTTAGATACATGCTTACGTAGCTTCTCAACGTCTTCGCCTTTCTTACCGATAACAACGCCAGGTCGAGCAGTGTGAATAGTCACACGAATACTTTTCGCTGGACGTTCAATAACGATTTTTGAAAGTGAAGCAGTTTTAAGTGCCTTAGTCAGATACTGACGTACCTGATGATCATTAAACAGGTTATCTGCATAATCTGCAGTATTAGCGTACCAGGTAGATGTCCATGGTTTGCTGATACCCAGGCGTATACCTGTAGGATGTACCTTCTGTCCCATTACTTTCTCCTAGTTATCAGACACAACAACAGTGATGTGACTGCTACGCTTTAATATACGATCAGCACGGCCTTTGGCTCTTGGCTTAATACGCTTCATAGTTGGACCTTCGTCAACAAAGATTTGAGATACTAATAGTTCATCAATATCTGCACCTTCGTTATGTTCGGCGTTCGCAATCGCTGACTCTAGTACTTTCTTGACTAGACCGGCACCTTTTTTAGGGCTGTAAGACAGCACCTCAAGAGCCTTTTCAACGTGTAAACCACGAATCTGATCTGCTACCAAGCGAGCCTTCTGAGCAGAGGTACGAGCATGACGATGTTTAGCAAAAGCTTCCATAATCTAATTCCTATCTCTTGGCTTTCTTATCCGCGACATGGCCACGGTAAGTACGCGTTGGCGCAAATTCGCCCAATTTATGGCCGACCATTTCGTCACTGACAAATACAGGGACGTGTTGACGACCGTTATGGACCGCAATGGTCAACCCAATCATATCTGGGATGATCATAGAGCGGCGAGACCAAGTCTTTATTGGTTTTTTCTCGCCTTTCTCCACTGCAGCCTCGACCTTCTTCAGCAAGTGTAGGTCAATGAATGGACCCTTCTTGAGAGAACGTGGCATGGTGAATCCTCGCTGTTATTTATTACGACGACGTACGATTAACTTATCAGTACGCTTGTTACTACGTGTTTTCTTACCCTTAGTTGGAACACCCCAAGGTGAAACAGGGTGACGGCCACCAGAGGTACGACCTTCACCACCACCGTGTGGGTGATCAACAGGGTTCATGGCTACACCACGCACAGTTGGGCGGATACCGCGCCATCTGTTCGCACCGGCTTTACCAAGTGAACGTAGCATGTGTTCTGCATTGCCGATTTCGCCAATAGTGGCACGACAATCAGCTAGTACTCTGCGAACTTCACCAGAACGTAGACGAAGAGTTACATAACCCTCAGCACGCGCTAGTATCTGTGCGTAGGTACCTGCGGAACGAGCAATTTGAGCACCTTTACCAGGCTTCATTTCAATAGCGTGTACCGTAGTACCTACTGGAATGTTTCGCATTGGCAAAGTATTACCTGCTTTAATCGACGCATCAGAACCTGACTGGATTGCATCGCCTGCTTTAGCGCCTTTAGGAGCTAAAATATAACGACGCTCACCATCCGCATACAACACTAAACAGATGTTAGCAGAACGGTTCGGATCATATTCTAAACGCTCAATTTTGGCTGGTATGCCATCTTTGTTACGTTTAAAATCGATAACACGGTAATGATGCTTGTGACCGCCACCAATATGACGCACAGTAATGCGTCCATTGTTGTTACGACCACCAGATTTGCTGTTCTTTTCAAGCAAAGGTGCATAAGGTGCGCCTTTGTGTAAGTCAGGGTTAATGACCTGAACTACGTGACGACGACCAGCTGAAGTCGGCTTAGCTTTCAATAATGGCATATCTAATCCTCTTCTTAGCCTTCGCTGCCAGCAAAGTCGATGTTTTGACCTTCTTTAAGCACAACGTAGGCTTTTTTCCAGTCTTTACGCTTACCAAAAGATGAACCGCTACGTTTGGTTTTACCCTTAACGTTTAGGGTACGAACAGAATCAACTTCAACTTCAAACAATTTTTCAACTGCAGCTTTGATTTCTTCTTTGTTCGCATCTTTGACTACTTTCAAAACAACAGTGTTGTTTGTCTCAGCAGCTAGCGTTGCTTTTTCAGAAACATGTGGTGCCAAAAGCACCTTAAGTAGACGCTCTTCACTTATCATGCTAGCGACTCCTCTAATTGTTTAACTGCATCTACAGTCATCAATACTTTTTCGAATGCAATAAGACTTACCGGGTCAATACCCTGAACATCACGCACATCAACTTTATATAAGTTACGTGCAGACAAAAACAAGTTCTCATCAACTTCAGATGTCACAATGAGTACATCTTTCAATTCAAACTCTTTCAACTTAGAAATTAATTCTTTAGTTTTAGGTGTTTCAACTGTAAATTTTTCAACCACGATTAGACGGTCTTGACGTACCAACTCAGAAAGGATGCTTTGAATAGCACCGCGGTACATCTTCTTGTTAACCTTTTGGCTGTGATCCTGTGGCTTAGCTGCAAAAGTTACACCACCAGAACGCCATATAGGACTACGGATTGTACCGGCACGGGCACGACCTGTTCCTTTTTGACGCCAAGGCTTGGCACCACCACCGCGAACTTCAGAGCGTGTTTTTTGTGCCTTGGAACCCTGACGAGCTCCTGCACCGAATGCAACTACTACTTGATGTACTAGTGCTTCGTTAAAATCACGTCCAAAGGTTGCTTCGGATACTTCAAGAGCGCTATTCGCGTCTTTCAATACTAATTCCATCACTTAACTCCCCAGACGTTACGCTTTGACAGCAACTTTGATAATGACATCGCCACCAGGTGCACCAGGAACAGTACCTTTCACTAATAAAAGGTTATTCTCAGTATCAACTCGGACTACATCCAAAGATTGCATAGTTACACGCTTGTTACCCATCTGACCGGCCATTTTCTTACCTTTGAAAACTTTACCAGGTGATTGGTTTTGACCAATCGAACCGGGTGCACGATGCGACAATGAGTTACCATGTGTGTTACGTTGGTGGCTAAAGTTCCAGCGCTTGATAGCACCTTGGAAACCTTTACCTTTAGAAGTACCGACAACATCAACCATTTTAGTATCAGCAAAAATCTCAACAGTAATTTCACTGCCAACTTCAATGCCTTCACCTTCATTGTTGTCTAAACGGAACTCCCATAAACCGCGGCCTGCTTCCACGCCAGCTTTAGCAAAATGTCCTGCTGCAGCTTTATTAACGCGGCTAGCTTTTTTCTCGCCAGCGGTGACTTGAAGCGCTTTATACCCGTCCGTTTCATCAGTACGTAACTGAGTCACACGATTCGGGGTGGCTTCTATAACAGTCACAGGTATTGAAACACCATCTTCAGTGAAGATGCGAGTCATACCTACTTTACGACCGATAAGACCAATCGCCATGTTAAAACCCTCTCTTGTTAGCCCAGGCTGATTTGAACATCAACACCGGCAGCCAAGTCTAATCTCATCAACGCATCTACTGTTTTATCAGTAGGTTCAATGATATCCACTAAACGTTTGTGTGTACGAATTTCATACTGATCACGCGCATCTTTATTTACGTGAGGTGAAGTAAGTACTGTGTAACGCTCTTTACGAGTAGGTAGAGGAATAGGACCGCTAACCTGTGCGCCTGTGCGCTTCGCTGTTTCAACGATTTCAGCCGTAGACTGATCGATCAACTTGTGATCAAACGCTTTCAAACGAATACGAATTCTTTGATTTGGCATCGATTAAGCTCCAACCGAAAGAACAAAAAAAATCATCCACACCATCAATAATATTGATAGGAGGATGCATGTAAACTGCTGACCCAAAATTAGGGTCTTGTTTTATTTGGTTGCATATTGAATATCAGTAAAAGCACCTCAATTCTAACCAAAAGCACATGTTCCTAGGAACTAGTGGGCGCGAAGTATACTGGAAAATGAAATGAGTGCAACCCGTTATCCTTTATCCAGTGATAAAAAGTAAAGTGATAAGGATTTATCTGTGTATGTATTCAGAACAAGTATTTATAACTGAGACAAAGTGCTGGTGTCGCTAATCATCAATTAATACAAAGAGCTAATTGATGGCGCTGATGGACAAATTTTGTTTTAACCTCAAACCTGTCTTGTCACTACTAGACTTCCTGTCCAAAACAAACTCATATCTGCCATGGTTCGCCAATAACATCGATGGAGAATCCCCATAACCACTATGAAAATTCACGTTTTCCCCCAACCCAAGAAGCATATTGAAATCTGTTGCGTTATCGAAGTTAATTGATTTAAATATCGCCATATCTTCTTCGTGTAGATTAACACCGTTCGAATTTTCACCGTATCTATAGCCATATTTAGGTATTCTTCGGTTTCTACAGATGCAGTCAAATTCGTTGATGAATAACCTTCTATGTATACGTCGTCAGAAACTGCACCTAGCAACAAAATATCTCAAAACTTTTCAAAAAATCAGCTGGAGTCAATTTACTTTGAGTCACATTATCCAAGTGTGAATTTTTAAAATCAAAGTCATATTTCCCCGATGCATGTGAGTCTTTTCCAACCGTCTTCAAATCCGTCTCACTATTACCCGACTTATTCGACGCAGAAACGGCCATACTTACCCTCCTGAGTAATCGCTCCCTCCAACATCCCACGCACAGAAGTTTTAGCAAACTACCCGCAATGTTCGCCATCGTCCTCCTTTCCGCCTTCTATGGCTTTCAGCACGCCCTCTATTAACTGAAAGGTCGTATATCCTACAGCCAATATTTATCAAACTCATCTCATCGAGTTGCTAATGGTCAGTGTAACCAGATAAAGTGATACTAATGATATAGCTGTTCGATTCTTTATAATCTCTGGCTCAGTTATCAGCATTACGCCTTGCACCAAACACATCGAAGCTCGTTTCTTGCTCATTAATGCCATTAGATTTGGTAATCACATAGTCAAATTAACTTGAGTGTCCTTTCAAATAACTCTTTTAATAACTCTTTGTAATAACTCTTTGTAATAACTAAAATATTTACCATTTTTTATTGGTTTAACGATAAGCCGACATCGCCTAACTAAGCTTCAAGACGCCTAAATTAATAAACGGATCTATCATCAGTTGGTAAGCTCTTTATTAAGAAGTGCCACTTCCAACTAAACTAAACTTACCTTACTAAAAGCTATTTGCTGTCCGAAGCCCGTCAGTTATAGTAGGGTCTACCATTAGAAAAAATAGCCTAGAAGTAAATTAAGCAACTATATGAATTCTAAACTTAATCAAAACCACCTTGACCGCATTAACCAGTTGCTTAAAACGTACCCTTCTCTTATGGATGCGTATCACAAGTTAGAACCGTTCGTATTAGGCTTATTTAACTCAGAACGGATGAGTATTTTTCAGCGCCGCAGACAACATCAGGATTTGGTGGCCCGTTTTAAAACAGGTAAAGAAACCCGTGAAATCAAAGTCCCCATTAGCCCTATGTCGATTGCTGGTTATGTAGCACTTAGCCAATTACCGCTCATCATCGATGACCCTTACAATAAAGAAGAACTTGCGAGCATCCATAAACGCTTAAACTTCGCAGATAGGTTCGACAAAGACTCAACTTTTATAACGCGTAATATCATTTGCATCCCAATACTTGACTCAGATGTGTTGATGGGTGTGATGCAAATCATTAATAAGAAAGATGCGGTTTTTAGCGATGACGATCTTGCTCTTGCCAATGCTATCGCAGAAATTATAGGTAAAAAGTTTCGGTATGAGTTAGGCGGTACTAGTCAACCTTTTGATTATCTAGTGCACCGCAACTTAATTACCGAGAAAGAATTAAAGAAACTTCAAGAAACCAGCCATGACAATAGGCAGTTAGTGCAACGTTTAACATCTGAGCACAGAATACCAGAGAATGATTTAGGTAATGCGTTATCTGTTCATTTTCAAGTGCCGTATATTGACTATTTACCGGATAAATATCATCTTTTTCAAAGCGATAGCAAACTCAATCTGTCCTATCTCAAACGCAACTTTGTAGCCGTACTGGCAGATGTGAAAGATAACCCTATTGTGCTGATGGCAGAGCCCAATAATGCCACTTTATTAATGGAAATCGAAAGAGCCTTAGGCATAGACAGCTACGAGATTTCAGTTAGTTTACCTAATACTATCCTACAGTATCTGGGTGAAGCGGCAGGCGGTGGGTCTGGACCAGGTGCAATGGATGAAATCCTTGATGAGATTGGTACCAACTCAGATGAGATTGACATTCAATCAGATGAGATGTCTGACGATGCGCCTGCAGTAGTTAGACTAGTCAGTAGGGTATTACATGATGCAAAACGTTTAAATGCCTCGGATATCCATATCGATCCTGAAAAAAATGCACCCACTCGAGTGCGTATGCGAATAGACGGAGTCTGTAGGGATGTCACCCAAGTGCCTGCATCACACCACAGTGCAGTGATTGCCAGGATCAAAATCATGTCAAATCTAAATATTGCCGAGAAACGAGTTCCTCAAGATGGCAAACTGTCCTTTAGAATGTCAGGCCAATTGATTGAAGTGCGAGTAGCAACTATTCCAACTATTGCCGGCGAAGGCGTAGTCATGAGGATATTGGCTGCAGGTGGTGCAATGCCCATGAGTAAGCTAAATTTATCCCCACGCAACTACGAAAAAATTATTGAACTGGTGCAAAAACCACACGGCATAATATTGGTAGTGGGACCGACGGGTTCTGGTAAAACCACAACATTACATGCTGTATTAGGACACATCAATACACCAGAAAAGAAAATTTGGACAGCGGAAGACCCAGTAGAAATAACACAGCCTGGCTTACAACAAGTGCAAGTGAGCCCTAAGATTGGCTTTACATTTGCCAATGCGTTAAGAGCATTTTTACGTGCAGACCCTGATATAATACTGATTGGTGAAATGCGTGATAAGGAAACTGCGCATGCTGGTATTGAAGCGTCCCTGACTGGACACTTAGTTTTTTCTACATTACACACCAACTCTGCTCCAGAAACCATTTCTCGTTTGTTGGACTTAGGACTGGATCCTGTCAACTTTTCTGATGCCTGTGTTGGTATCTTAGCGCAACGTTTGATCAGAACTATCTGTACAAATTGTAAGGAAAAGTACCCTGCAAGTGAAAGTGACATAGCGTTCATTAAACGCCAATATGGTCAAGAATATATCGAAGAGCTTAAATTGCCTGAAACACCCATGTTATTCAAAGGCAAAGGTTGTGATGAATGTGGCGATACCGGTTATAAAGGCAGAACCGGTGTTCATGAATTGTTAGCCATGACTGGAGAATTACGCTCTCTGGTATACAAGGAGGCCTCTGTACACGATATGAAAGCCCAAGCGATGAATGATGGTATGCGAACACTGACTCAAGATGGCATATTAAAAGTATTAAAAGGTGATACTGATATCCCGCAAATACAAATTATTAGTGGGACTGGGTAAACTGATATATTTAGAGCAGCATAACTTTATATAAAGAATAAAAGTCTGCTTAAAATTGAGGTTGAAGCTATTACTGTGTTGTTTGATATACACCGTAATTCTAATGATTTGACGCGTTATCGGTACCTCTATCTTGCAGATATTAACCACAATGCTAATGTATTTAATTAAAACTAATTAGTCTAAATATAAATCTAAAAAGTAAATAAAATTCAAGGGAACCAATATGATAGACATAAAAAAAACCTTGCTACGCGCAGCGGGTTTAGCCGCACTGCTTAGTTTTTCCTGTGCTACATTTAGTCAAACCAATCAAGGTTTAGAGCAAACACCATCTGATGGATCACAGGATAAAAAAGACTGGGATGTGCTTAATCCATCTTTTGAATTAGCGACTGTATCCATCGATACAGACCAAACAACTTGGTCAAGTTTAGATGTCACCCCTGATGGCAAACACTTTGTCTTTGATATGCTTGGGGATATATACATCACCAGTATCAAAGGTGGTGAAGCCATAGCTCTGACCCAAGATTTTGCATGGAACATTCACCCTACAGTCAGTCCAGACGGAGAAAAGATAGCGTTTATTTCTGATAGAGGCGGCTTATCTAATCTTTGGGTGATGGACAAAGACGGTACCCATTTAAAACAGCTCAGCACAGAAAAAAACAACTTAATCCATTCGCCTAAATGGAGTCCTGATGGACAATACATAGCCGTAAGCAAAGGCATTATGTCGAGTCGCAGTATACCAGCAGGTGAAATTTGGCTTTATCATCACTCTGGCGGTGACGGACTTGCGATTAAAGAGCGAGTGAACGGTAAAATAGACCAAAAGAATATTGCTGATCCTGCTTTCTCACCCGATGGTGAATACCTGTACTTCACTCAGGACATAACAGGTGGTACCACATTTAGCTATAATCGTGATCCTCTAAAAGGTATTTTTGCTATTACTCGATACAAATTAGCCAATGGTGAAGAAGAACGTTTTGTCAGTGGCACAGGCGGCGCAGTGGTTCCAACCCCTTCTCCAGACGGTAAACATCTTGCTTTTATTCGCCGAGTAAAAGAAAAAACAGTACTTTTTGTTAAGGACTTGACGACAGGTATGGAAAAGCCACTCTACATGGATCTTGAACGAGACATGCAGGAAGGCTTTGGTTCAGAAGGGTATTTTGCTTACTTTGACTGGACACCTGACTCTAATCATATCGTTTTTTGGACAGATGGTAATTTCCATAGGTTGACTGTCAAAGACCAAACCGTTGTTACTATCCCCGTGAATGTCAAAGCTGAACTTAAATATGCTGACGCAGTACGTTTTGACGTAGATGTAGCGCCTGATGATTTTACTATCAAAATGACACGCTGGGCTCAGAAAGCTCCTGATGGAAAGTCAGTACTGTTTCAAGCATTAGGTAAGCTGTATGTAAAAAATATTAAAACAGGAAAGACGTCTCGTCTAACCAAACAAAATAATCACGATGAACTTTATCCACGTTACTCAAATGACGGAAAAAGTATTGTCTACACAACATGGAACGATCAAGATTTAGGAACCGTCAGAATAATCAAATCACAAGGTGGTAAAGGTAAAAAACTAACAAAATTACCTGGTCACTATATCGAACCTAGTTTCTCAACTGATGGAAGGTTAGTGGTCTATGACAAAGTCACAGGTGGTTATTTGCTTAGCCCTGAGTTCTCGGTTGAACCAGGAATATACATTGCAGATGTCAAAAGGGGCGAAACAAAACGTATTGCTAAATCAGGTTCAGCACCACACTTTGCTGGTGACAATTCGCGTATTTATCTAACCACATCAGTTTCAGGTAGTGATTATTCTGAAACACAGTTAATCAGTGTGGATTTAAATGGTGAAGATAAGCGTGAGCATCTATACGGCGCCGATAAAGTGACTGAATATCGTTTGTCTCATGACAAAAAATGGGTAGCTTTCGTACATCAATACAATGCCTATGTAGCCCCTTTTGTAGATACAGGTAAGCGCGTTAATGTGGGTCCTAAAATGTCTTCTTTACCTGCTAAACAAATATCAAGCCGCGCCGGTGAATACCTAACATGGAGCGCTGATAGCCAGTCCGTTAGTTGGTACCACGGAGCAACTTTTTATGAGAGAAAATTAAAAGATGCCTTTGCATTTTTTATAGATGCGCCAGAGGAGTTACCAGAACCAGTAAGCGAGGGTATTGACTTATCTTTCGAGCAAAAATCAGATAAACCCTCAGGTTATAAAGCCTTAGTAGGTGGTAAAGTGGTTACCATGCGCGATGCTAATAGGCAGCGAGAAGTAATTGAAAACGGTGTGGTATTAATCAAAGACAATAAAATTGTAGAAGTAGGTAAGTATGGGGATGTCACTATTCCTGATGAAGCACTACTTATCAACACTAGAGGTAAAACTATATTGCCAGGTCTCATCGACACTCATGCACACGGTTCACAAGGCAATAATGAAATCATTCCACAACAAAACTGGAGCATGTTTTCTAACCTAGCATTCGGTGTGACAACTATTCATGACCCATCAAACGATACTACTGAGATATTCTCAGCTTCAGAGTTACAGCAAGCAGGAAAAATAATCGCACCAAGAATTTTTTCTACAGGAACAATATTATATGGTGCTGAAGGACTAGGCTACAAAGCTGTCATAAATAATTATGATGATGCTCTTTTCCATATACAAAGATTAAAAGATACTGGAGCAATTTCAGTTAAAAGTTACAATCAACCTAGACGTGACACACGCCAACAAGTGTTAGCTGCAGCTAAAGAGCTTGGCATGATGGTAGTGCCTGAAGGCGGCGGTAAATTTCAGCAAAATATATCGATGTTGGTTGATGGACATACAGGTCTTGAACATTCATTACCAATTGCCAAAGGTTATGATGATTTAACGGCTTTGTGGGCAGCAACAAAATTTGGCTACACCCCAACATTTGTTGTGTCGTATGGTGGCATGATGGGCGAAGAATACTTTTACGATAGAACTGAAGTATGGAAAAATCCTCGTTTAATGCGTTATACCCCAAGCTTTCTAGTAGATAAGCGTTCAATAAGACGCCCTACTGCACCAGATAATCAATACAACCATGTTGCTGTCGCTGAGTATGCCAAAACACTGCGAGACAAAGGTGTAAGTGTAAATATTGGTGCTCATGGTCAAAGAGAGGGGTTAGCCTCTCACTGGGAATTATGGATAATGAATCAGGGTGGATTTACTCCCTGGGAAGCACTTCGAGGGGGTACCATAGACGGCGCAACTCACTTAGGTATGGACAAACAAATAGGTAGTATTGAAGTAGGTAAAGTAGCCGATTTAATGATCATAGATGGTGACGTACTAAGCGATATACGCCGCAGTGAATATGTTGAATACACTGTATTAAATGGCCGTGTGTATGAAGCAGCAACTATGAATGAAGTGGGTAGCAAAGAACAACGTAAACCGTTTTTCTTCGAACAAAACAATCAATTGTTTATGCCTGAAGCGACACAACAAGCCATCGATGCAAAAGCTAAAAAGCATCATTGGGTTCATTAATCTTTTAAGTCTGCCCTAACAAAAATTGTTAAGGCAGACTTAAAAAGGACACATTAAAATAGTCATCTATTAAAAAAAACATATGAAAAATAAACATACCCTTTACATGAATATATGAACAAAAAATTAGTTTGGGATATCCCAGTAAGGTTGTTTCACTGGTTATTAGTACTCTGTTTGTTTGGGCAATGGTTAACTTCTGAGGTATTGGAAGACGCCATGGATATCCATTTCACTATTGGATATTGCACCTTAGGATTGATAATTTTTCGTTTAATATGGGGGTTTGTTGGCACCAAGTACGCCAGATTTAATAGTTTTATTTCAGGTCCTAAGACAATGATGGTCTATTTGAAAACGATTATATCTAAGCAACATACCTTGAGTATTGGTCACAATTCCGTAGGTGGGATGATATTACCAGCTGTCATAATTTTAGTCGGTTTGCAGGCAATCAGTGGCTTGTTTACTTCAGACGACGTAATCTACTCAGGTCCATATTACGATAGCGCTAACGCTGAGTTCCAAGAGTGGATGCAGTGGTTACATCATAATATTTTCGACGTACTACTAGCCATTATTGGTCTACATCTGGTAGCTATTGGATGGTATTTAGTATTTCTCAAGCACGACCTCACAGGGCCAATGTTCGATGGTAAAAAAGCAATAGCACAAAAAGAGGCTATTGAGGATTCGCAGCTCTTTAAAGCAATACTATTAATGTGTCTAGTAGCAATATTTGTTTATTGGCTGGTGGAGATAAATCCGCCTCCGATAGAAGACGGTTACTATTATTAAATGCAAGTTGGTCATTCAGCATCTGTTAAAACACTTTTAAATATTAGTCTTTTTTGTAATCGTCGTGACAACCTTTACAGCTTCTAAATACCTTCCCAATAGCTGGCTTAAACTGACTTGTATCTCCCTCTGTAGCAACCTTATTCAGATTACTTGCAGCAACAGTCAGAGCACTGATCTTGTCATGAAAGTCTGCTTGATTTTCCCAAATTTTATCTAGAGCTTCTGTCTCGATATCAAAACTACTGGTGTCAGTTTTAAAGTAGTCTTCCAACATTAAAGATAATTGCCCAAGGCGCAGCGAATTGGTTTGCATTGTTTTTATGTCAAATGGGATAGAACCTTTTGTCATGGCTCCTAACGCGCCCACGTTGCTCTTCACCAGTTTTAAAATAGCTTGTCTAAATTGTGTTACGTCTTTAGCTTGTTTTGCTGATTTAGCAGGCTCTGCAAACACAGAAATTGTGCTTAACATTGTGCAACCCATTAATATTGCTATTACCTTATTTTTCATATTGTCCTCTCTGACGGTCAAAATTAATTAAATGTAGGACGATAATACTGCCACTGCGTTGATTATGTGTAAACTGAATACATAAGCTAAAAAGGATAAATCAAAGTGGTAGATAATAGTTACGAAAAATCTTTTGTGACGTTGAAACAAACGATCCCGTTATTGCTGAAGCACAATATTTCTGCAACACCTACCAATTACGCGATTTGGTATACTTATGTGTCCAACGAATCGCCTGAATTAAAAAGTTCAATTGAACATATTTTAGATAACAAAATGGAATTCTCCGAAGTAAAGACTAAGGAACTTTATCGTGATTATCTAGCTACAAACAAGGACATATCTGGATGGGAGTTGCGACGGTCTCTTGAAGCCATGTTGCTTGAACTATCTCAATCACTTAAGGATACACGTTTAGAGACCACTAATTTTAAAGAAACCATGGACAATTGTGTTGATGACCTAGCAAAAGTAGAAAAAGAAGGGTTGTCAGTAAAGGAGGTCATGAATTTAGTACGTGAATTAGTAAAAGATACTCAAAACATCAGGCTAAGTACCATCAGCTTTAATGCTTCCTTAGCTGAAGCACAAAACGAAATAGAAGCGCTTAGGGAAAAACTTGAACAAAGCCAACAAGATGCTCTTTATGATGCATTAACAGGTTTATATAACAGGCGTTACTTCGATGAAGAGTTAGCTACTCAGTCTTTAAAAACTAACTTATGTTTATTATTGGTCGATCTTGATCATTTCAAAAGAATTAATGATAACTACGGGCATGTTATGGGCGACGCAGTATTAAAAGCTACGGCTAAAAAGCTTCAAGCCGTTTGTCGTGAAGGTGCACAAGCGTTTCGCTTCGGTGGTGAAGAGTTCGCTATTATTATACCTAACTCTGATTTTTCCAAAGCACGCAGCATGGCTGAATCGATGCGTAAAGCGATTGAAAAAATAGGTGTCAAAGACAAACGTACTGGCAAAGTATTGGGTGACATTGCAGCCTCAATCGGTGTTGCTGAGCTCACAAAAGGCATGAATCCACTGACACTTGTTGAAAAAGCCGATAGTCAACTCTATGAAGCAAAGCGTTTGGGCCGAAACCGTGTCATGCCAATGATGTAATTCTGAGATAGTTTCGGGGATGTGACTCAATTCAGATGGTAACGTTAGCACTACAATCGCCAGTAGTTGGCTAGGTAAATGTTAATATCTGCTACTTTGGTAACAGCACCAGCCTGATGCAAACCAGCCCAAAAGCATTCAACAGTAGTTTTTTAGCTCTTGAAACGGGCTAGTTATTTAGCTTTTAAAAAATTAGTTTTATCTAGTCGACACACCAAAAATCGATGTAGTTTGGAGTTTTGACTTTATATTTTAATGGTTTTTACTAACGGTGGGAGTCGGTTATTAAACACCATTGTTGAATTGGTATGCTGAGCTGCTAAGAATGATGTTTTTTTAGCCAACACAATTATCAATTGATTAACCATTTGAATCCAGTATACCTATCAGATTGCCATGTTCTTCCTCGAAATTGCAGGGGTATTGGCTTCCCGTAGGCAAAATGGCATTAAAAGAGCATAAGTTTAAAAAAACAGAGTGTTCACCTGTGTTTTTTCTTCACCGCTTTAAGATTAAATATAAACAACATGCTAAAATCGTTGAGGTTTTTAATTTATTGATTTACATACAAAAGAAAATCGGCATCATGTCGAAATATCTTGTATAATCTTGCGCAATTTTTACTCATACTGAAGTTGGAATAATGACAGATTTAGCAAAGTACAGAAACATCGGTATTTTTGCCCACGTTGACGCGGGTAAAACAACTACCACAGAACGAATCCTTAAACTTACTGGTCAAATACATAAGACTGGTGAAGTACATGACGGTGAATCAACTACCGATTTCATGGAACAAGAAGCTGAGCGCGGTATTACTATCCAATCTGCAGCAGTAAGCTGTTTCTGGAAAGACCACAGATTCAACGTCATCGATACCCCTGGACACGTCGACTTTACTGTTGAAGTGTACCGTTCACTTAAAGTATTAGACGGCGGTATCGGTGTATTTTGTGGTTCTGGTGGGGTTGAGCCTCAATCAGAAACTAACTGGCGTTATGCGAACGACTCAAAAGTTGCGCGTATCATTTTCGTCAATAAATTAGACCGCATGGGTGCTGATTTTTATCGCGTTGTTGCTCAGACTAAAAAAGTGCTTGGTGCTAACCCACTAATAATGGTTTTACCTATTGGAATCGAAGATGATTTTGTTGGTGTAGTTGACCTACTTACACGTAAAGCATATATCTGGGATGACACTGGTCTTCCGGAAAACTATGAAATTACTGATGTACCTGCAGACATGGTTGATAAAGTAGAAGAATACCGTGAAATGTTGCTTGATACGGCACTTGAGCAAGACGATGACCTGATGGAAAAATATCTAGAAGGCGATGAACCCACTTTAGAAGAAATCAAACGTTGTATCCGTAAAGGTACGCGAACTATGGAATTATTCCCAACTTACTGTGGTTCTGCATTTAAAAACAAAGGTGTTCAAAACATTCTTGATGCCGTTGTTGATTATCTACCTTGTCCAACAGATGTTGATCCGCAGCCTCTTACAGACGAAGAAGGTGAGCCTAACGGTAAGTTTGCAATCGTTTCTGCAGCTGAAAGCTTTAAAGCCCTTGCATTCAAAATTACAGATGACCGTTTTGGGTCACTTACTTTCGTTCGTATCTATTCAGGTACACTCAAAAAGGGTGATACCATCCTTAATGCTGCTACAGGTAAAACTGAGCGTGTGGGCCGTATGTGTGAGATGCAGGCAGAAGACCGTAACGAACTATCATTTGCGCAAGCGGGTGACATCATCGCTATTGTTGGTATGAAAACTAACGTTCAGACTGGTCACACACTGTGTGATCCAAAAGATCCTATCATCTTAGAAGCGATGGTATTTCCTGAGCCAGTTATCTCTATCTCTGTTACACCAAAAGATAAAGGATCAACTGAGAAAATGGGTATTGCTATCGGTAAAATGGTTGCAGAAGATCCAACTTTCCGTGTTGAAACTGACCAAGATTCAGGCGAAACAATTCTTTCTGGTATGGGTGAGCTTCACTTGGATATTAAAGTAGATATTCTTAAACGTACTTACGGTGTTGAATTGTTAGTTGGTGAGCCTCAGGTTGCTTACCGTGAAACAATTACCAAAGAAATCGACGACTCTTACACTCACAAGAAACAGTCTGGTGGTTCTGGTCAATTCGGTAAAATTGATTATCGTATTAAACCTGGCGAAGCAAATACTGGTTTTACTTTTGTTTCTAAAGTTGTTGGTGGTAACGTTCCTAAAGAATTCTTCCCTGCTATTGAAAAAGGTTTCAAGAGCATGATGGGTATGGGTGTTCTAGCTGGATTCCCAGTACTTGATGTTGAAGTTGAATTATACGACGGTGGTTTCCACGCAGTAGATTCATCGGCAGTTGCATTTGAGATTGCTGCGAAAGGCGCGTTCCGTCAGTCAATCCCTAAGGCTGGCCCTCAGTTGATTGAACCGATAATGAAAGTCGACGTGTTTACACCTGACGATCATGTGGGTGATGTTATTGGTGACTTAAACCGTCGTCGTGGCATGATTAAGGATCAAGAAGCTGGCGTAACAGGCGTTCGTGTCAAAGCTGACATTCCCCTTTCTGAAATGTTTGGTTATATCGGGACTCTACGTACCATGACTTCTGGTCGCGGTCAGTTCTCTATGGAATTCTCTCATTACAATCCTTGTCCACAAAATGTGTCAGAGAAGGTAATTGCAGAAACTAAAGAGCGAAATGCTGCTAAGAAGTAAATACTGTTTTTAATTACAAGCCCCGTTAATGAGAATTAAAGGGGCTTTTTTGTCTCAATCTAGTGATTCAAACTTGAATACCGCATCATTCATCCACACTGTATTTGTTAACGCACATATGTTTATATTGATGGTTGGTATTCGACAGGCCAATCTAGATATTAATTACACTCAAAACTTAGGAAAAATCAATGAAATTAAACTCACTTGCCTTATTGACGGCATCTTCACTATTTCTTGCTGCATGTAGCAATGATCAAACAAGTGAAAGTGAAACTGCAACAACTGAGGTTGCTGCACCTACAACATCTGAAGTTGAGGCTACAATAGATCCTGCGCTAGAAAGCATTGATCAAAAGCTCAGCTATATAGTTGGCATTAACCTAGCTGGTCAGTTTAAACGTGACGGCGTAAATTTTGACTTAGCAGCCTTTCAGATGGCAGTTGAAGATATAAAAAGTGAAACGGGTTCACGTTTAAGCCAAGAAGTAGTCCAAGAAACAATTGCGACCATGCAACAACAAACCCAAGAAAAGCAAAAACTTATGCAAAAAGTGCAAAGTGAGCAAAATGTATTGCAAGGACAGGCATACTTAACTGAGAATGCCAAGAAAGATGGAGTTATGGTTACTGAGAGTGGTTTACAGTACAAAGAAGTTACTGCAGGTGAAGGACCGATGCCAACTGCAGAGCAAACTGTTGTAGTGCATTATAAAGGCACACTAACAGACGGCACTGTATTCGATAGTTCTTATGAACGTGGTGAGCCAGCTGAATTTCCAGTGACTGGGGTTATTCAGGGTTGGGTAGAAGCATTACAATTAATGAATGTAGGTGATAAATTTGAGTTAGTTATTCCGTCTGAATTGGCATACGGAACAAGAGGCAGCGGTCAAACTATCGGCCCTGATTCGACATTACTGTTTGATGTTGAACTGATTGAAATAAAGTAATTTATAAATAAATAAAAAGCCTTGTAAGTGCACTTACATGGCTTTTATTTACAATTACTGTAAGCATAATTTCATCTCACTCTAAATTTAACACTTTAGATACGCAAACTATTAAGATCTCCAAAAAACTTCACTGCTTTTATTGTTGTTCACTTATTTGCAAGAGTAACAATAGCCACTCGTTTATTTCAAAGTAATGAGATTCAAAACCCAACATTAACTACTTCAAAATAAAAATTACTCATCTTAGTTTCTAAGGTGCAACTATCGATGGTTTTGACTTTCGCTGACACGTTGTGAGTTAAATTAGAAAATTTATTTGTATCGACTCACTTTGTTAGAGCTAATGCGCGAGTGCTATTCATATCTTAGAGTTAGATTCTAAAATAGAGGTAGATTAAAATATTCAATTTATTTCTATTAACTCATCAAAGATTTTTGGCGCAGCTGTATCAGCCAGCAAACCCCTTATTTATGATCAAAACGTAAGTAACAAGCAAGCCATGTGACTAACGTTTTACTGTCAGCTGTAAAAAAATACATCTAACTACATAATTAACACCTGAGCTTTAACAGCATGAAAATGAACAGGCATCTCAGCCACAGGCAGGTAGAAATATTGGTGAGTATTTTGAACAAGTGAGACGGCAACAAAAATGCCGTCTTGAATCAGACAAACCCGTAATTAAAATAATCATGTGTAATATTGATAATTATTACTCATAACAGGATCACAGTTGTAATTAGTAGCTTTACTCTTAAGTTATCTTAAATGAACGCTTAACATACAATGCTAATAACATAAAAATACCGAACCACGAAAAGGTACCACCACCACTTGAATTTGGCGTTACAGTCGACTTTATCAAAGTATTCCTTGCAGGATTTAGGTCCATATTGGTAGCAACAGCCCTATCAATAACCACAATATCGGATATGAGTACTAGGTTATCTGCCGTAATTGGCTGTCCTGCAACCTCATTTTGAATAGGGAAATTATTTAATCCTTCAAATGTTATGGAACTCAAAGCATTTATTTGGTCTACCACATCCATACCATCACCTAACACTTGTCCAAACACTGTAAACCCGCCTGCATTGTCAGCAACATCTAGGCTATTAGCATTATTTGCTGTATTAAAAAACCATTCAGAAGTGGCACTATTCGGATTGCTACTCTTCGCCATTGCAATTGTGCCACGTACATTTGATAATTTTGGCTCGTTCTCAATTGCCGGGTCGTTTTCCACCCTGACTATTGGAAAACCACCATTAAAACTAAACCCGCCAGCTTGCACAACAAAACCCGGTACTGAACGATGCACTAAATTATTGGCATATTTTCCGCCATCTAAATAATTCAAAAAATTGTTTACAGTTTTAGGGGTTTCATTATCGAATAAATTTACTTCAATAGGACCAAAAGAAGTGCGTATTTCGACCACAGTCGCATTGGCAACAAAAGGTGACAACATGCATAAGGCGACAATTAGTAACTTGTTATTTTTGGATGTAATCGACATAAACTCTTCTTCTATTTAGATTAGGTTGTTAGGGTAAAGTAAGTTTTGTATTAAAAAATAGCTAATCGTAGCATCAAATTCTAATAACACGGGCTCAGCATGATTCAACAGAATAACTTCATTGAGTTAAAACGGGACTGGGTACTCTTTAAAAACTAGACTTATTGCTTGCATAGCTTCAACTGATAATGGTGTTTCAAAGGCTGCTATGTTTTCCTTTAGATGCGCCATGTTAGTTGCACCAATAATAGTCGATGTAACACCATCAACTTGATCACACCATGCCAATGCGAGTTGCGATGGTTTGAGCTTGTATGTATTGGCTACCTCTACATATCGTGCTGTAGCAGCGTGCGTGGTGGGTGTATCACGAAAAATACCGTTTCTTTGCTCAAGTGACCAACGACTACCTTTCGGTAACTTTCCATCCAAATATTTACCACTTAACGCTCCACCGGCCAAAGGTGACCAAGGAAGGTATGCAACATTTTCACGTACACAATTTTCAATTAAATAAGGCCAATCTTTGGCATGTAACAAACTAAATTCATTTTGAATCGATACCATTCTTGGCAAAGCATGTTGCTCGCTCAAATTAAGGTAAGTGTTGATCCCCCAAGGCGTATCATCTGACAACCCACAAAACCGTATCTTCCCTGCCTTAACACAGCTATCTAGTGCTTGCAGAATTTCTAACATCTCATTGGTTTCATGTTGAGTGTCAAAGCTTGAAAACTTTACTTTGCCTGGCCAATGTTTAGAAAAATGGGGGGAGGTGCGATTGGGCCAATGTAATTGAAAAAGGTCGATATAATCGGTTTGTAGACGCTTAAGCGAGGCATCTACTGCTTCAACAACACTCTCTCCACTAATCTTTGCGCCACCACGGATATAAGGCAAACCAGGACCAGCGATTTTACTGGCTAGTATGATGTCTTTTCTGCGAGTGGGGTTGGCAGCTAACCAATTCCCAATAATGAGTTCAGTATCGCCATACTTATCCCCTGAAGGAGGAACGGGGTAAAGCTCAGCAGTATCAATAAAATTGACGCCTTGGCTAAGGGCATACTCAATCTGCTCGTTTGCCTCTTGTTGAGTGTTTTGTATACCCCATGTCATACTGCCCAAACACACTCTAGACACTTCCAAACCGCTACTACCTAGCACACTATATTGCATGTACAACTTCCCCAAATGTATTAGTTAATGTTTGGCCAACTATTTAAAGCGTTTCTTTTCGTCTGGATCTAAGATGTTCATTAGACCTAGATAGTACAAACTTGGTAACTCAGGCCCATCGAACCGCTTAGCTAACTCATCTTTATCAAAGACCATCTTACGCATTACAAAAAGACATTGATATTCCACTTCATCAAGAACGAGTGCAAACTCCTCAATATCCAAACAATCAACTTTTAGCAACTTTTCAGGTAATCTGATGAGCCAAGTATGCTGAGCGTTGTTAAGTACACCGGAATTGATAACCGTGTGTTCTAATTGATGTAACAAAGCCAGTGGTTTAAAACTATCTGAGTCAAGCATTAAGGATTTGTGATCGACGTAGATTCTGGCAAACTCATCAAACCATAAACTCAATCTTTTCCGCTTTTCAATGCATGTTTTCACTAGCTCTTTAAATTGCAGAGCAGAAAATGCAACTTCATATTGTAACGGAAATCCCTTAAGTACGCGCATCATGGCTTTTTGAAGCGGGACAGCATGCGCGGTACTCGGTACTTGTATAACAGCAATCACTGATGTCCACGAATGGGTTCCAGATGTAACAAGCTTTTGATATATGGCACTCACCTTATCAACCATTGCCAACACTTGCCCTTCAATACCAAGCTGCGAAGCATGCTTACCAAATGGATAACCAAACCCATCAGCCCTTTCATGATGCTCTAACACAGCCTTGACCACAACTTTTGGTAAACTAGGTACCATGTCGGCAAAGTGTTTAGCTATCACGACATGCCCCTTCATCATCTTCCATTCATCTTGACTGTAATTTCCCTTTTTACTCACTAAAAGAGGATCGATATGTAACAACCCAACATTTGAAATGACACCAGCAAGAAAAACGTCTTCAGTGGTTTTTTTAGACAGTTTGAGCTCACGACATAAACCGAGTGCAATCACAGATGTCAGCATCGAGCGTCCAAGTACACTAGGTATTCGGTCAGCCAAGACTGTGAGTTTTTGAATTATCAATGGGTATCGAGTCAAAAGATGAAACGCTTCCAATGCACTATTGTACATACCATTATGGCGAACGATGTCTGATAATTGCATATCATCTAAGCTGCGAGTAAAAAATTCAAATGAGGTTCTTTGATTCAAGGTTGATGTCAAAGATATAGAAGTGTCTAAAGGCTTAAACAATTTATGTTTGGCAATTTTCTGTGCAAAAATTTTGTCTACTTCAATCCCTTTTCTGACAACGAGCATGCCACGATGATTAAACACATCCTCCGATAAAATAACTTTATTACTTTTACTGACTTCAGTCAGATGATTCACATAGTGTTGTTGTGACAATTCCATTACATCAGCATACTCTTAAAGAAAACGAATCGGCTATAAATTAAGACGAATAAGGTGGCTTTAAAATCTTCTCCCTTTTGCTGATATCAGCTGTCGTTGAAAAAACTGCTCACTATTTCTAAGATATCAAAACTAGATCTATATTCCAAATTACTTTAAGCATAATTCGCAGGTTTGAGTAATAGATGACAATTAACGAGGCATTCACAATGCTAACCACGTCGCAGAAACATTTTTCAACTAAGTATCCAGCAGCCCTAAAATTCAATCACACTAGGCATTATTATTAGCATGGCAACTTGTGTTTGCAATTTATGTCCCTTGCTTGAAACACATAAGACTCAGTAGAGCCCCTGATTAAAAACACAACGTAAATATTGTTTCACAATAGGCATCAGATCCTACTGATAAATGTATAGATAATTTTTTAAGAATTGTGTTTTCTTTTATCTGAGCGGGCTCCTCCTTTTTTGTGTTTAATCATCCTTTGCCCTTAACTATTTAATATTTATTGATTCCTATCTGCTGCTTTTAATGGCGAAGTGATACTTATTTCTGAGCAAAAAAAAGGCCACCTAAGTGACCTTTTAAATGAATAAGTAACTTACTACTTATAGGATTTTGGCAACTACACCAGCACCTACAGTACGGCCACCTTCACGGATTGCGAAACGTAAACCTTCGTCCATC